>Ga0302326_10000122_pt1 | contig 205501 bp, 193 predicted proteins | sample Palsa_T0_3_FD_202264 | JGI IMG/M metagenome (GOLD analysis project Ga0302326, IMG submission 202264) | Peat permafrost microbial communities from Stordalen Mire near Abisko, Sweden - Palsa_T0_3 | ecosystem: Environmental > Terrestrial > Soil > Palsa > Peat permafrost | place: Sweden: Abisko...
GTCGAGCAGGGCGGTGGCCGCCTGTGCCAGGTCGGGCGCCACCACCTGGATTCCGCTGCGGGACAGCCCGAGGTAGTCCCCTTCAGCGATGGGGCCGGCCTCGCACACGCTGGCCCGTACCGCTCTTGTCACCTCTCCAGCAACCACTCGGGAGGCGCTTTCCGACATCAGAGCGACGTTTGACGCCGCGTCGCCCTCAGGGTCGTATTCGAGCAGGGCCGCGAATCCCTCCTGGATGCCTTGCGTCGGAATCACCTTCACCGGCTTGCTGGCCTGCAGGGCCGCTTGCTCAGCAACCGGGACGATGTTTTTGTTGTTTGGAAGGATGACGACCTGCTCACCAGGGGTTGCGTCGATGGCGGCGAGCAGGTCAGCCGTCGAGGGGTTCATCGACTGACCGCCACTCACTACGTGATGAACTCCGAGCGACCGGAAGATGCGTCGTATGCCATCCCCGGTGCAGACCGCTACGACCGAGCAGACGGCCGGCTCCTCAGGTGGCTCGGCTCCGGCAGCCGTCCCAGCCGCGTTTCTGACCCACCGCTCTTCTTCGACCTGCTCGAAGAGGTCGGTGACCCGGATCTGCCGTGGGCGGCCGGCTTCGAGCGCAGCTTCTATGCATGAGCCGATGTCGTCGGTGTGGATGTGGCAGTTCCAAAGGCCGTCCCCGCCGACAACGACGATCGAGTCGCCGATTCCGGCCCACACTTGACGGAAAGGGGGGATCAGGTCGTCCGGCGCTTCGAGCAGGTACATCACTTCGTAGCGCAGCCCGTCGGCCCCGGCCTCACCCGGATCGTGTCCGGTCAGGTCGACCCTGACCCCTCCCCCGTCGACTTCGGGAGCCTCAGGGAGCGGCCGACCGTCGGCCACGTGTAGGAATGCGTCCAGGAGCAGCAGCAGACCGGTGCCACCGGAATCGACCACCCCGGCCGCCTTCAACACGGGGAGCAGATCGGGGGTGCGGGCCAAGGCTTCGTCGGCGCCGCGGCGGGCCGCTTCGAGAACCCGGATGAGCCCGACATCCTCGCCGGGCGCGGCCGCCCCGTCGGCCGCGCCGCGCGCGACGGTCAGGATGGTTCCCTCGACCGGGTTCTGCACGGCCTTGTAGGCGCCGGCCGCGGCCCGCTCCAGCCCGTCGACGAGCACTGCGGCGTCCATGCCGTCGCTGCCTCTGACCGAGTCGGCCAGGCCCCGAAGAATCTGAGAGAGGATCACGCCCGAGTTGCCTCTGGCTCCCATGAGCGACCCGTGGCTGATGGCCTGCGCCACGCTGGCCATGTCGGATGCTTCGCACCCCGACAACTCCTTGACGACCGATTCCAGCGTCAAGGCCATGTTCGTACCGGTATCCCCGTCGGGCACCGGGTATACGTTGAGTCGATTGATAAATACCTGATGGGTACGTAGCGCGTCGCGATAGGCGGTCACCACGTCGACCAGCTCGGGCGCAGTCAGGCGCTGCTGCGTCTGCATAGCGGGGATGCTAACCTGACCCGCCGGTCAGGACCGGTGAGTCCCTACAGAACGAGGTGTGGTACCCGATGGCTGCGGTTTGTGACGTTTGCGGCAAGCACCCCTCGTTCGGCATGAGCATCAGCCACTCTCACCGCCGGACCAAGCGCCGGTGGAATCCGAACATCCAGCGGGTTCGGGCGGTCGTCGGAGGCACCACCAAGCGGGTTCACGTTTGCACTTCCTGCTTGCGTGCCGGGAAGATCACCAAAGCCGTCCGCTAGGGAGGCCCAACAACACAGCCGTCCGCTAGGGAGGCCCAACAACACAGCCGTCCGCTAGGGAGGCGCAACAACACAGCCGTCCGCTAGGGAGGCGCAACAACACAGCCGTCCGCTAGGGAGGCGCAACAACATCGCCGTCCGCTAGGAAGGCGGCCGCGGGATCTACTTGAAAGCGGTCTCTTCGGAGCCCGACAGCAGCTTCATCACGTCGTCACGGCGAAAGCGCAGGTGGCCTCCGATCGTGCGCAAGCTGGGGAGCTTGCCGGCTGCGGCCCAGTTGATGACCGTCCTTTCGGTCACGTCGAAGATCGATGCGACCTCGTGGCTGCGAAGGAGCTGCGGGGGTTCGCCGATGGAAGGCCTCGTCCGGGATGGGACCGGGACGGGAGTCGGAGCGGGCTTCGGCACGCCCAGCAGGACGGGCCGCTGTTCCTCGGCCTCGACCGGGCGGCGCACTTGGAACAGATGTCCGGTGAGCTGGCGGGCCAGGGCGCCCATGGCTCGCTGTTCGCGTTTCGTCAGCTGCCTCAGCCAACGGTCCATGACGGCTACCACGCCCACCGTCGCACCGTTCGCGTCGCGCAACCCCACGCCATAGGCCCATCTCATCGAGTGGGGCGGGAGCACGAGGGGGCTCTTGGGCAAGCTGGTGACCAAGTCGACGAACTCGGCCGGCCCGGCGCTACCGGCTATGGCGTCGAGCAGCAGGGCGTCGTTTAGGCCATCCCTGGTGTCGAAACCGTGGGACAGCGTGCTCCAGCCACCCCCGGCTTGCGGGACCGACAGCACGGCGACAGGTGCCTGACAGGCCAGCGCCCCAAGCAGTAGGAGGTCGGCGAACACTTGGCCCGGAGGATTGGAGATCCCCGACAGGCGCACGTATCCGCCTGCGGGCGCACCTGCCTCGGCCAAGCCGCCATTGGAACGGGATGAGCTGAGACGTGACACCGTCATGGATGATGAGTCGGCGTCGACCGGATCGGACTTGAGAGAAAACTAGGAAAGACCGCCCAAAGCCCAACTTGGGTCCACCGGGCCGGGGCCGCCACCGAGCCCGAACCCTCCAGCAATGGCCCGGGTCACGAAGGCTTTCGCGGCCGCACACGCCTTCGGAATCGGGATGCCCGCGGCCACCTGCGCCGTGATGGCAGCCGACAGGGTGCATCCGGTGCCATGGGTATCGCCGGTGTCGATCCTCGGGGCGTCCAGCCAAGTCGTGGCCCCTTCAAACCAAAGCAGATCACGAGCCACGTCGCCTTTCAGATGCCCCCCCTTGAGCAGCACGGCTCGCGGACCCATGGCTGCCAGCGCGGCCGCCGCCTCGGGCATGTCACCGGCTTCGATAGGGCTTCCACCCAGGAGTGCTTCCGCCTCCGGGATGTTGGGGGTCAACAGGGCGCAGAGAGGAAGCAACTGTTCCTTCATGACCCTGACCGCGTCGTGATCGAGGAGCTGGGCGCCCAAGCTGGCCGCCATGACGGGATCAACGACGAGATTGGACACGCCGTGATGGGCGACGGCTGCCGCGACCGACTCCACTATCTCCGCGGTCGCGAGCATCCCTGTCTTGACTGCGGTCGGGCGCATGTCGTCAGCAACCGCATCGAACTGCGCCCTGACCATTGCTGCGGGCAGCACGAACATCTCGACTACGGCTGCGGTGTTCTGGGCGGTCACGGCCGTAACCGCGCACGCGCCCCAAACTCCGAAAGCGGAGAACGTCTTCAGATCGGCTTGGACGCCTGCGCCGCCGCTCGAGTCCGATCCGGCAACAGTCAGGGCTACCGGCGGCGCCGCCCGGGTCAAACCCAATGCTCCCATCCGGTCGGCGCAAACTCTCTCCCGGCGATGGTCCTCTCGGCCGGATCGGACGTACAGGTCCCGATCCTGATCGGCCGCACGAGCCCGTCGAAGGCGTCCTCGATGGTCGCCGCCTCCGGCGCGCAGAACGTCAACGCGTAATCGTCTCCCCCGCCCATGGCCTCGTCGGTGGTGGCTCCCCGTGCCACCGGCACGGATTCAAGGCGCAGGCCGACGCCCGACGCTTCGGCGACGTGGCTGAGGTCGGCCGCCAAGCCGTCGGAGATGTCGATCATTGCGCTCGCCCCGCCGAGCCGGGCCGCCCTCCCCTCTGGGATCGCGGCCGAAGGGCGAGCATGGGCCCGGAACAGGAATTCGGCGTCTGAGTCGGACAGCCCGTCCGGTGTCGAGTCGCCCGCCGCTCGCGCCCGCAAGCGGCGAAGCCCGGCGGCGGCCGCCCCGAGCGGCGCCGACACCCAGACCAGGTCACCCGGGCGGGCTCCGCTACGGACGACTGGGTCACCGTCGCATGTGCCACTGACGGCGACCGTCACGACCAGCACCGCGGCTCCGGTCAGGTCACCACCGACGATGGGGCACCCGTACTCGCGTGAGGCCGCCGCCAGACCTTGATACAGCAGGTCCAGGTCGGTGCCGGGGGGGCCGGCCACCGTGACGAGTGCGTGGGCCGGCTCGGCTCCCATGGCGGCCAAGTCGCTGAGAGATGCCGTCATGGCCTTCCAGCCCAGGTCGTCCAAGCCGGTGAGCGACAAGTCCGCGTGCACGCCGGCCACCACCGTGTCTGCGGCCCAAAGGGTGGGTCCGTAGCCCGGACCGGGCAGCACGGCGGCGTCGTCGCCGATCCAGACCTGGGTTGAATCGGGAGGTTGAGGAAGGCGGGTGAGGATCCTCGCGATTGCCGCGAACTCGCTCGTCACAAACCTGATCCACTAGCGTCGTCCACAGGGAGATCGTAGGCAAAGTCCAAAGGAGAACTGTTCACCCGTGACCTCCACCGAGCCTCTCACCAGGCACAGGCGTTTGCGCCAATGGGTAGATGATTGGGCGGCCTTGACCCAACCAGATGACGTCGTGTGGTGCGACGGGAGCGCCGCCGAGTACGACTCATTGTGCGACTCGTTGGTGGCCAGTGGAACCTTCAAGCGACTATCGGACGCCAAGCGCCCGAACAGCTATTGGGCCAGATCGGACCCCGCAGACGTGGCCCGCGTCGAAGACCGTACTTTCATCTGCTCCGTCGACGAAGCGGACGCCGGCGCCACCAACAACTGGCGGGATCCGGCAGAGATGAAGAAGGTCCTCACCGAGCACTTCCGCGGTTGCATGAAAGGCCGCACCATGTATGTGGTGCCCTTCTCCATGGGCCCGCTCGGATCCCCGATCGCCCACGTCGGAGTCGAACTGACCGATTCGGCGTACGTGGCAGTGAGCATGCGGATCATGACCCGCATGGGCAAAGGCGCCCTCGAAGTGCTCGGAGATGACGGCGAGTTCGTTCCTTGCGTCCACTCGGTCGGGGCGCCGCTGAAGCCGGGGGCGGCCGATGTGGCGTGGCCCTGCAACGCAGACAACAAGTACATCGTCCACTTCCCCGAGACCCGCGAGATCTGGTCCTTCGGCTCCGGCTACGGGGGGAACGCGCTACTCGGTAAGAAGTGCTTCGCCTTGCGGATCGCCTCGGTCATGGCCAGGGATGAGGGATGGCTGGCCGAGCACATGCTCATCCTCAAGCTGACCTCGCCGGGCGGTGAGGTCCGCTACGTCACTGGGGCCTTCCCGTCAGCATGCGGCAAGACGAACCTGGCCATGCTGGTCCCGACCCTGCCGGGCTGGAAGGTCGAAACCGTCGGCGACGACATCTGCTGGATGAAGTTCGGGAGCGACGGACGGCTGTGGGCCATCAACCCCGAGTACGGGTTTTTCGGCGTGGCCCCGGGCACCAACAACAAGACCAATCTCAACGCCATGCTGACCCTCTCTGGCAACTGCATTTTCACCAACACGGCCTTGACCGATGACGGCGACGTGTGGTGGGAAGGCATGACCGACGAGAAGCCCGACCACCTGACGGACTGGAAGGGCGAGTCGTGGACCCCCGAATCGGGCGCACCGGCTGCTCACCCCAACGCCCGGTTCACCGCCCCCGCGGCCCAGGACCCGGCCATAGCCCCAGAATGGGAGGACGGCGTCGGCGTGCCGATCTCGGCCATCCTGTTCGGCGGGCGCCGGTCCACCGTCGTGCCGCTGATTACAGAGGCCTTCGACTGGCAGCACGGCGTCTTCATGGGCTCGATCATGGCGTCCGAGACCACCGCAGCCGCCGCCGGTGCCGTCGGAAAGCTCCGGCGCGACCCCTTCGCCATGCTGCCTTTCTGCGGCTACAACATGGCCGACTACCTGGGCCACTGGCTGAAAGTGGGGCGTCAGGCCGACCCTGAGAAGCTGCCCCGGATCTTCTACGTCAACTGGTTCCGCAAGGACGACGAAGGCAACTTCCTCTGGCCCGGCTACGGCGAGAACAGCCGGGTCTTGGAGTGGGTCTTCGAGCGGTGCAACGGCGGTGGAGAGGCGGTGGAGACCCCCATCGGGGTCCTTCCGAGTCCGGGCGCCATCCCGGCGGAGGGCTTGGACGTGTCGGAGGGCGACATGGACGAGCTTCTTAGCGTCGACATCGAAGGGTGGCGGCAGGAACTGCCGTCCATCGAGGAGCACTTCAACGCGCTCGGCGAAAGGGTGCCGCCGGAGCTGCTCGACGAGTTGGCCGAGCTCGAGAAGCGGCTCGGCTAGATCACGCCTACCATCTCACGGCAATCGAACATCCCTCAGGGCTCGCCACGAGCCCTCACCGGAGAGGAGCCAGTTGGTGCCCGTGAGCGCTTACGTACTGATCCAGACCGAGGTGGGCAAGGCCGCCTATGTGGCGAGCCACGTGCGCGAAATCGCCGGCGTCATCGCGTCCGATGACGTCACCGGCCCTTACGACGTGATCGTGAGGGCCGAGGCCGGCTCCGTCGACGAGTTGGGACGGATGATCGTCAGCCGCCTGCAGATGATCGAAGGGATCACGCGGACCCTGACCTGCCCAGTAGTAAACCTGGAGTAGCCCACCAGGCGCCTAGCGGACGGCCTCCGCCACGCGCAGCTCGGCGACCTCGTCGGCCGAGAAGCCCCAGTCGAGGAGGGCTTCGTCGGTGTGCTGGCCGGGGTGAGTCGGCGGTCCGCCTATTTCCGGTGACGTGCGGCTGAAGCGGGGCGCCGGCGCCGGGTGGACGATTCCCTCCACCTCGGTGAAAGTACCCCGTAGCCGATTGTGCGGATGTTGCGGTGCTTCGGATGGCCCGAGGACGGGCGCGAAGCAAGCGTCGGTCCCTTCCAGGAGCTCGCACCACTCGTCGCGCGTCTTGGTCTTGACCAGATCGGCCATGCGCAGCTTCATGTCCGGCCACGTCGACTTGTCGTTCTGATCCGGGACCGGGCCCAAACCGTCGACGTCATCCGCCAGACCCGTGATCCGCATCATTTCCTGGAAAAATTGCGGCTCTATCGACCCAAACGACACGTGGCCTCCGTCGGCTGTCTCGTAGACCTCGTAGAACCAGGCGCCCGTGTCCAAAAGGTTGCTACCCCTGTCGCCCCACATGCCGGTCGTCCGGAACCCGTGGATCATGGCGGCCAGCAGGGCGGAGCCGTCGACCATGGCCGCGTCGATCACCTGACCTCGGCCCGAATGGCTGGCCTCGAGGAGTCCGCAGACGACACCGTAGGCCAGCACCATCCCGCCTCCTCCGAAGTCGCCCACCAAGTTGAGCGGAGGTACCGGAGCTTCCCCGGCCCGGCCGATCATCGACAGAGTGCCGCTCAGGGCGATGTAGTTGATGTCGTGGCCTGCCGTCGAGGCGTAAGGCCCCTCCTGGCCCCATCCGGTCATGCGTCCGTAGATGAGCTTGGGGTTGCGGGTCAGGCAGTCATCGGGGCCGAGGCCGAGCCGCTCGGTCACTCCGGGCCGGAATCCTTCGATCAGGGCATCCGCTCCTTCCACCAACCGTAGGACCGCTTCCCGGCCTTGCGGATGCTTGAGATCCACGCCAACCGAACGGCGGCCGCGCCCCAGGATGTCCGCCAGCGGCGGGCGAGCACCCTCCCGAACAGACTGGGCTCGGTCGACCCGCAGGACTTCGGCGCCCATGTCTGACAGCATCATTCCGGCGAAGGGCCCGGGGCCGATGCCGGCCAGTTCGATGATCCTGTACCCCTCAAGCGGTCCGGCCACCCGGTCGCACCTCCATGGTTATCGGCCCGGCCGTGCCAGCCCGGCTCTGGTTATCACTGTCGATGCTTACCGCGGCCCGAGCGTCGCCGCCAACCGCCGCAGCCGGACGAGCGCGGCCGGAGTGCGCGCTCCCCACCAGAAGAGGTCCTGGCCGTCGACGAATACGACGGGCGCCACTTTCTCCAGTTCGTCTCGGTGCCGCTCGGAGAACGGGTAGGGCTCGGACGGAGCCAGGACGAAGTCGGGGGTGCACGCCGCCGCCTCCTCGATGGTGGTCGTCGGATAGGGGACGTCCGAGGTAGCGAGGACGTTTCGCAATCCCGATTCGGCTAGGAGCGACGATCCATAGGTGTCTCCGCCGATGGACATCCACGGCCGGCGCCAGATCGGCACCCAGACCCGCGGCTCCGCCCAACCTCCTTCGCCGGTCGCGCCCGGCGACGTTGCGTCGTTCGGATAAGACACCGACCCGTCCGGGCGACCGTCAGCGGGGCCCGGGTCGGGGTGGCCCAGCACGTTCCAGAGTTGTCGCAGGGTGGATCCCACGTCTGCGAAGCAGCGAACCCGGGTGGCGTGGACCCGGACCCCCGCCTGCCGCAACGCCTCGGCGTCCTCGACCCGGTTCTCCTCCGCGTCCATCAAGACCAAATCTGGAGACATGGCGATGATGGCCGGGACGTCGGGAGTCTTCGTCCCCCCCACCGTCGGTAGGCCCGGGGCTGCGCAAAAGCGGGTGACGGCTGCCGGGCGGATGCCCCAAGACAAGAGCGTCTCGGTGATGGATGGCACCAGGCTGACCACCGCGGACGCTTCAGGGACCAAGCGGGTCACAAGCGGTTCAACAGCTCGACCTTCTTTGCCTCGAACTCCTGGTCGGTGATCACGCCACGACGGCGCAACTGATCGAGATGGTCTATCTGGGACGGGATCGACGGTGCGCCGGCGGCCGCTCCGGGCCAGGTAGCCGGACCGCTGCGAAGGAGCTGCATCTGGGTGAAAATCACGTTGTGGATCCGCGCCGGGTTCGGAAGATCCGGGAACGATTCCTGGCTCTCGCGACCGGCGGACTCGATCACCACGTCTCCCGCCCCGATGATCCGGTCGAAAATGGTCTGCCGATAACCGATGTCGGTCAGGGCGGACAACGGTATCTCCCGACCCCTTCTGGCCACGATGCCCCGCCGCTCGATGATCCGGCTGGTGGTGACGACCAGCCTGGTCGTCACCCAACGTAGGTACCGGCTCACGAGCCACAACGCGGTCAGCCCCAAGGCGGCCAGCAGGAGCCAGGAGACCCAGCCGGGTGTCCCTTCGATTGCGCTGGCCACGGCTCCGACGATCACTATCACCAGGGCGGCGACCGGGGCCGACAAGTACCGCCAATGCGGCCGGACGTCCACAATCACGTCCTCACCGTCGTTGAGCAGCCGTCGGGCGTACCGCACGTACCCAAAGGTAACCGGATCCACAGATCAGCGGCGGGCGGTCCAGGTGGGCCCGGGCCACGGCTCCGACGGCCCCTTGGAATATGCCGCCGCGCCGACCAGGCGACACAGATGCTTGACGAGCGGCTCGGATCGGGGCACACTCCTGGCATCGATAGGCACCCGGTTGCAGCGCCGGCCGGATGATTCGGGGGGATCACCCACCAGGCGCGCAACCGGGTCCTCGATTCCAGGGGATCCACCACACCGTCACACCCCCTCCGTATCGTCGCTTCGGTGCGGGAGGACGCAGCAACCGACGATTTGCTCGCTGGGCTGACGACCTCGCAGCGCGCTGCGGTGGTGAGCACCTCCGCTCCGCTATGCGTCCTTGCCTCGGCTGGGGCGGGCAAGACTCGGGTCCTGACCCGAAGAATTGCGTACAGAGCCAGTGTTGGCAGCGGCGACGCAGGCCACACGCTCGCTCTGACATTTACCCGCAAGGCCTCGGGTGAATTGCTGCACCGGCTCCGCCAACTCGGATTGCGGGAGCAGGTCGCGGCCGGGACCTTCCACGCCGTGGCCTCGGCCCAGCTGCACCGGTGGTGGTCCGATCGCAACCAGCAACCTCCGACGCTCCTCGAGCGCAAGGGTCGGCTTCTAGCCCCGTTGGCGAGCTCTCGCCCGGGACTGGCCCAAGCGTCGGTGGCCGATCTGGCCGGGCACATCGAGTGGGCTCGAGCCCGCATGATCGGCCCCGAGCAGTTCGAGGACTCAGTACGCGCCGAGGGGCGCTCACTGCCCGCGGGTGTCACCCCGGGCGGCCTGGCCGGCCTGTACGACCGCTACGAGAACGAGAAGCGGCGAAGGGGCCTCATCGACTTCGATGACCTCCTCGGACACTGCGCCGACGCCCTCGAGCGGGATCCCGAGTTCGCGGGAGCACAACGGTGGCGCTTCCGTCACATCTACGTCGACGAGTTCCAGGACCTCAACCCCCTGCAGCATCGCCTCCTCCTCGCCTGGCTGGGGACCTCGAGGGACCTGTTCGTAGTCGGCGATCCGCACCAGGCCATCTACGGATGGAACGGCGCCGATCCTGGGCTCCTCGCCCAGGTGCCCCAGCGATGGCCCGGGACCGAAGTCATCCATCTAGACGCCAACCATCGCTGCACCCGCCAAATAGTCGAGGCGGCGGCCGCCGTATTGGGGCCGCCGGGTGGGCACCTCCATAGCGCCGGCCGGGAAGGACCGACCCCCGAAGTAAAGGCCTACGCATCCGAAGTCGCAGAAGCCAGCGGGATCGCAGCCGAGCTGAAGCAGGGTCACGCCGACGGACGGCGCTGGGGGTCCATGGCCGTGCTCACCCGAACCAACGCCCAGCTGGTGCCCATTCAGCAGGCCCTCGGGGCTTCGGGGATCCCGTTCTGGGCCCCATCTCAGGCCGCCGTCCTCGACGACCCGGCAGCTCGCCAGGCCCTGCAGCGGGTACGCCGCGACCCCGGGCGGCCCATGCAAGCCGTAGTGGCCGACCTGGCCGCCGAAGCCGAGGAGGCTCGACTAGCCGAGAGCGAGACCGGCGACGACGCCAGCCGGGGCGTGCTCACCGTTCTCGTCGATCTGGCCCGGTCGTTCGCCGGACAAGAGCCGGGCAGCACGTCGGGACGGTGGCTGGCCTGGTTACCGACCGCCCTTCGAGACAGTTCGGACGGCCCCGGGCGGTCCGACACCGTGACGCTTTGCAGCTTTCATCGGGCCAAGGGACTCGAGTGGGCCTCCGTTTGGGTCGCCGGGCTCGAGCAGGGCCTGGTGCCAATCGGTCGGGCCGCCACGGCGGAGGCCGAGGCTGAGGAGCAGCGCCTGTTGTACGTGGCCCTGACCCGGGCCGCCACCGAGCTCCGTTGTTCTTGGGCCCGCCAGCGGACCTTCGGGACGCGTCCCGTCCCCAGGGACCCGTCGCGCTGGCTCGGACGGATAGAAGGCTCCGGCTTCGGGGCGCCGCAAACTGGCGGTGGGTCTGGAGCCAGGTCCACCAAGGATTGGCGGGAGCGCCTCGACGAGCAACGTCGTGGCCTGCGAGACACAGCCCGGACCAAGCGAAGCGCGCTGGGCTCTCGGTTGCCCGAACGCTGGCCTGACGCCGATCCCGAACTGATCAGCTCGCTGCGGGCGTGGCGGCTCGAAACGGCGCGCTCCAGTGGGGTGCCGGCCTACGTGGTTTTGCACGATGTGACGGTGGAAGCGCTGGCCGCGCTGCGACCCCGCACGGCCGAAGAGCTGCTGGCGGTTCCCGGTCTGGGGCCCGTCAAAGCCGGTCGCTACGGACCGTCTCTACTGACGTTGGTTGCAGAGCGGGCCGCTTCGGCCTAAAAGGGTCCGAACGCGAACGCACCGCCGTTTCCGGCGAGCGGGGGTGGAGCGCGGCCCCAATGGGGAGTACCCTTGCCATCTGTGAGTTCGTGGTATTCGATCGAGGTCTTTGACGGCGCCACTTCCGCGTCGGTGTGGGCGGAGGCCTACCGGGACGTTCTGATCGAAACGGCTATCACGCAGGGCGCCACCGATTGGTCCTGGCACCGCCATACTTGGGGCGTCGTCTTCGAGGTTTCGTTCGCCGGCGAAGGGGCGTGGGACGGCTTCACCAACCTGCCGGTGGTACGGGCCGCGCTCGACTCGGTACCAGACCCCGTTACCGGCCTGATCGTCTACCGCGGCCGCGGCGGCAGCTCAGGCGCCCAGTACCCGCGAAAGCCCCGTCCCCTCCTCGGCTCCGGTTCGGCCGCCCTTCCGCTCCCGTGGACCCTCGGCTTTGAGGAGTCGCTGCACCTTTCGGCCCTGGGCTTGACCCGGGCCAACCTGGTCGGCGCCGGGCTGTAGCCCGCCGACCTCAGCGTTCTCGGTTGGCAGACAAGGCTCGGAAGCGCTCCGGCGTGATGGTGACGAACAGCCCCGTGGCCTCGGCCGTCAGAGCCTCGCCGGCATAGAGCTTGGACGAAGTCAGGACCTTGCGACCGCTGAGGCCGTCGAGGCGACCTTCGAAGCGAAGGTCGGTATGTAGAGGGGTGGGTTGCCTGTACCGGACCGTCAGGGTCCCAGTCATGCCGACCTGGCCGGACAGGGATTGAGTTAGCCCCAGGATCTCGTCGAACGCAGCCGCGATCGATCCCCCGTGTACGCAGCCGGGCGGACCCTCGTACGCGGATCCGAAGCTGACCTTTCCTATGACGATCCCGTCCTGGATGTCCACGTAGATCGGTGGGGCGAGCGGGTTCGAGAGGCCGAGCTGAGGTGACCAATCGAAAAAGGCCACGTCGTGACCCAGGCCGGAAGCCTCGGCCAGCCCTTCGTACCTCCGGTTCGAGCCGTGTCCGGATAGAAGGTCCACCACTTCCGACATCGTCTCGGCCGCCTCGAGGAGCACTTCGGCCGAAGCCGTCGTCGCGGTCATGAGGTCGATTACGGTCCTCACCGCCTCTCCCACCCGACGGGCTGCCACCTGACGATCGTCCCCCGTACCGACGCGTATCGCCGCCAGCTCGGCCGCCAGTCGCTCGGCCATCGGCCGCTCGTTATCACCCTCTGGTATCAAGCGCTTGCGGCTTCTAAATCGACGAACACGGGTGCGTGATCCGATGGCAGCTTCCCTTTACGGGCGTTGCGGTCGACCAGGGCCCAGGTGAGCCCTTGCGCCAACCCTCGGGAAACGAGCACCAGGTCGATCCTCATGCCCCGGTGCTCATGAAAGTCTCCAGCTCGGTAGTCCCAATAGCTGTAGAGCCGGTCCTGCGGATACAGCTGTCGGAAGGCGTCGACGAGACCCCAGGCCTCGAGTGATTCGAGCGCCGCTCTCTCCTCGACGCTCACGTGGGTCGACCCAACGAACGCCTTCGCATCCCATAGGTCGATGTCGGCGGGGGCGATGTTGAAGTCCCCGCACACCGCCAGCCGGTCGTCCGGCTCGCTCAGAATGTCCAAGTGGTCCCGCAGCCTGCCGAGCCAGGACAGCTTGTACTGATAGTGATCTGAATCCAAGCTCCGCCCGTTGGGTACGTAGACGCTGCTCATCAGGATTCCCCCGCATCGCGCCGTGATGACGCGGGTATCAGGGTCGGGGTCCACGGACTTGGCGAAGCCGTCCACCACGTCATCGATGCCGACCCGCGACAATATGGCGACCCCGTTCCATCGACCGTCCCCGTGATGGACGCTTTCGTAACCGAGGGCCGAGAACGCCATGTGTGGGAAAACGGCGTCGCTGAGCTTGGTTTCCTGCAGACACAGGACGTCCGGATGGGCGTAGCCGAGCCACTCCTCCACCCTCGGAAGTCGAGCTTTGAGGGAATTCACGTTCCACGTAGCGATTCGCATGCGACCGCTATCGTAGGGAATCCGTGGGACCAGGTCCGGCCCGCCCGCGTGTCGGGTGAGGCCTCGACGGCCGATAGCGGTGGTCAACCCGGGCAGCCTCTCCCTGCGGACTCGCCGTACCCGCGGCTCCACCCTCGATATCTCGGACGAGAAGGCTTAAGTGGACCCAAAAACGGTAGTAGATATCACCCACATCTCATGAAAATGGGCTTGCCGCTATGTTCGACGCCGGCCCGGCTTCTTCGGGCTCGGGTCCTGGTCGGCCGGGTCGGCGCTCCGCACCGGGGCTGGTGGACGTCGGCGGGGCACGGCCGTCTCGTTCTGGGCGTCGTCCGTCGTCGGCTTGGCCCCTACGGCCGCCGATGGGGCCGCCCCACGCGAGGGCAGAGCCGCTCGTTTGGCGGGCGCAGCCCTTCCGGCCGGCCCGACCTTCTTGGCCGGCCCGACCTTCTTGGCCGGCGCATCCTTTTCGGCCGGCGCAGCCTTCCTGGCCGCCTTATCCCTCTTGGCCGGCAACATCGGCGCCGCGGTTCCGGCCTTCGTGGATGCTCCGACGCTCGGCGACCCCGCCCTTTTGGCGGACTCAGCCTTTTTGGCGCTGACAGGCGCCGCCGCTCCGGCCTTCTTCGTCGGCCCAGCCTTCGCCGGTGCGGCCACCTTCTCGGCCGACCCAGCCTTCGCCGGTGCGGCCACCTTCTTGGCCGACCCAGCCTTCTTGGCCGGCCCAGCCTTCTTGGCCGGCCCAGCCTTCTTGGCCGGTCCAGCCGGCTTCGCGGGCCCACCTTTCTTGGCCGCGGCTGAAGCCTTCCGGGCGGGCTTCTTCGGCGCCTCGGCCGAGGCCTCGTAAATCTCGGCTTCGACCGTCTCAGCGGTCGGGCTACCGGCGACCCGCGCGAAGCCTGGGATGGCGAGCTCGATGCCTCGTCTCTGCGGGTCGAAGGCCTGCACGGCGAAGAGGCGGGATTCGCCCTTAGCCACCACCTCGCGCGCCCGGCGGGGAGGCGGTTCCGCCATGGCCGATAGTGGCACGTAGCACCGTGCGCCGTCGGCCTGAACGAAGACTCCGTGCGAGGAGTACTCCAGCACCGATCCGACCACCTCGCTTCCGAGCGGGTGGGCCGCAATGAAAGTGATGAAGGCGAGGGGCTCGTTGACGGGATCCGAGGGAGGCTCCCCGCCCCGGCGCCGCCGGCTCTTCCCACTCGCTTTGGGTTCGACCACCTCCAAGGTGGCCCGGGCAATGGCCCGGTCGACTGACTTGGGACGCCCTTTGGCCTTGGAGCCGGCGCGTTCGAGCCCCTTGACCCCAACCGCGTCGTCACCATCTGTGCCGCCGTCACCATCAGCCCGCTTCTTGCGCTTGGCCTCCTTCACGACCTCGCGGCTCTTCTGACCCCGCACCGGGGTGCGATCCATGAAGATCCAGCCCACCCCAGGGACCGGCTTGCCACCCACCAGCCGGCCCTTGTCGAAGAGCCACTCGTGATCCACGTGGAACTCCTGAAAGGAGTCGTTCGACAGCACGGTGGCCCCGGTCTTCTCAGCGATCCGAAGCAGGAACGCGTCACCACGGCCGATGGCGCCGGCCGGGGGCGAGATGACCTCGCCCGCGGACTCGGCTTCCTCGAACGTCGGCAGCTCCGAAGGGTCGATACGGTGACCGAAGGAAGCGTCGACCACCACCGTCACCACGTCGCTTGGGTTCTCGGCCAAGAACTCCCGAACGGCCTGATCCAGTTGGTCCAGGCTGGGCATGGAGCGGCCCTCGGTCGCTAGGTTCGAACCATCGACGATGACGTGGCGGACAGGCATGACAGCCGTAGAGTCAAGCATCCTTGGCCCGCCGAGCGGGGAACCCCGACGTGCCAGGGGGCGAAGGCGGCCCCCTAGAGTTCCGGCTGTGGACACCGCAAGCGACGGACGAGGTGGTCCCAAAGTGACTGCGGTGCTTTGGGACTTCGGGGGCGTTTTGACGACGAGCCCGTTCGACGCGTTCGCGGCGTACGAGGCGGCCAACTCCCTTCAACTGGGCTTCATCCGGCGGCTCAACGCCACCAACCCCGACACGAACGCCTGGGCCGGCCTCGAACGGGGCGAGCTGAGCCTCGATGAGTTCGCGGTGTGCTTCGAGGCGGAAGCGGCCGCTTTGGGGGCGGTGATCGACGCCCGGGCGGTCCTGAACGAACTGAGCGGCGAGCTTCGACCGGCAATGGTTGACGCCCTGAGACGCTGCCACCAGAGGCTCAAGACCGGGCTGCTAACCAACAACTTCACAGCGACGGCCGCGGTAAGCAGCGATTCGGGCTACGCGCCCGTGCTCCAATACTTCGACGTCGTCGTGGAGTCCTCGACGACAGGGTGCCGCAAGCCGGACCCCCGCTTCTATCGGATCGCTTGCGATCTCATGCAGATCGAGCCCGTTGAAGCCGTCTTTCTCGACGATCTCGGCATCAATCTCAAGCCGGCCCGAGCCATGGGCATGCACACGATCAAGGTCGAGGACCCGGCGAGCGCCCTCCTCGAGCTCGAAGCCGTCGTCGGTTTCACCCTGCTTTGATGCGCGAGTTGACTTCGACGCCGAGCAATACCCGGCCGTTCGGCTTGAGGATCCTCGGAAGCCCGGACGAACCGGCCCGGACCACCAGGATTCGCGTTCAGGTCCTGCTTACCGGGCTCCTCCTCGGCTCCAACCTGGTCGGAGTGGTATCGGCCGCGGCGTTCGCGAGGTTCGTCCTTCCCGGTCCCACCCCGCCGGACGTGCCTCGGGTGATCGTCCTCAACGTAATCCTCGGAGTCGTCTTCACCGCGGCCTTCGTGATCGCCGCGCTCACGTGGGGCGCCCGCGTGGTGACCCGGCACGCTCAATGGCTGCGCTCCGGGCGCCCTCCGACCGAAGCAGAGCAGCGCGTCGTGCTGCAGATTCCCCTGATCCTCACCGGCGTCCAAGCGGCCCTGTGGCTGACGGCAGCTGGCTTGTTTGCCGGATTCAACGCGCTCATCGGCGATCACCTGACGGTGCAGATAGCGCTGGCCAACATGCTCGGCGGTCTCCTGACCTGCGCCAACTCCTACGTCTTGGGCGAACTGCTAGCCCGTCCGCTCGCGGCCCGGGCGCTCGCCAGTGGGCCCCCGTCCCGCCTCCAGGTCCCGGGGGTTCGCGCCCGGGCCATACTGGCTTGGCTGCTCAGTTCCGCCGCCCCTGTCGTGGGTCTGATGGCCGTAGCGGCCGCCGCCCTGACCCGGACGGGCATCTCCACCACCCGGCTAGCCATAACCGTGCTGGTCCTCGGCGGGATCGTGCTCACGTTCGGTCTGCGGATCACCGCCCTCGCGGCCCGAGCCAATGCCGACCCCATCAAGGGGCTCCGCAAGGCGGTGCAGCAGCTCGAGAGTGGAGACTTGGACGTTTCGGTCCCGATCTACGACGGGACCGAGATCGGCTTGCTGCAGGCCGGGTTCAACCGAATGGCCGAAGGGCTGCGCGAGCGCGAGCGCATCCGGGAAGTGTTCGAGCGCCACGTCGGCGAGGATGTGGCGCGCTCCGCACTGGAAGGAGATGGCCACCTCGGCGGCGAGGTGTACGACGTCGGCGTCCTGTTCGTCGACATCATCGGGTCGACCGCCATGGCGGGCCGGCTCCAACCGAGCGAAGTCGTCCACCTGCTCAACCGCTTCTTCGCGGTCGTCGTCGAAGTGGTCTCAGAGCACGGCGGGTCGGTCAACAAGTTCGAGGGAGACGGTGCCCTCGCCGTGTTCGGTGCCCCGATATCGATCGACGACCCAGCCGGCTCCGCCTTGGCCGCGGGTAGGGCGCTGACGAGGCGTCTGGCCGCCCACGCCGACCAGTTCGAAGCGGGCATCGGGATCTCGGCCGGACCGGTCGTGGCGGGGAACATCGGCTCCCCCGCCCGGTATGAGTACACCGTCATCGGAGACCCCGTCAACGAGGCGGCGCGACTCACCGATCTGGCCAAGGGCGTCCGCGGCCGAGTCCTCGCATCTTGGGCGGCAGTCGAGCAGGCCTCGCCCGAGGAGGCCGAGGGCTGGCAGAGAGGAAAGGAAGTGTCCCTGCGCGGACGGCCCGGGCGGACCCGGATAGCCACCCCGGTCCGCTCAGGCTGAAGCGAGAGCCGGCCCTAGCCCAGGGCCCGTTCGATGAGGTCCGCCTGCTCGAGGTCGTGCATCGAATGGCTTCCGGTCGCAGGCGAACCGGACGCCACCCGGCTGACCCGGGCGATGCGGTAGTCGCCGCCAAGCATGTCGTCGAGCCGATCCCGCACGAAGGTCCAAGCCCCCATGTTGGCGGGCTCCTCCTGCATCCACACCACCTCTTCAGCCCGCTCGTAGCTGGCGACCGCGGCCGCGAGCTGATCGGCCGGCCACGGATACAGCTGTTCGGCGCGGATGACGGCCACGTCTTTGCGGCCGGCTTTTTGGCGGGCCACGATCGTGTCCAGGGCCACCTTGCCAGTGGCCACGACGACCCGTCGCACAGAAGCCACGTCTCCGGTCGCTAGGAACGGGTCGTCCAACACCTCCCGGAAGTGACCGCTCGTGAAATCATCAGCCGCGCTGTAGGCCTCCCGGCCCCTCAGATAACGCTTCGGGGTGAAGAGCACGAGCGGCTTGCGGGTCGTCCGCAGAACCTGGCGGCGAAGCAGGTGAAAGAGCTGAGCCGAAGTGGTCACGTCTGCCACTTGCAGGTTGTCCTCCGCGCAGAGGTCCAAGAAACGCTCCATCCGCGCCGAAGAGTGCTCGGCGCCCTGGCCCTCGTAGCCGTGGGGCAGGAGCAACGTGAGACCCGACGTCTGGCCCCACTTGATCTCAGCCGCAGCGAGGAACTGGTCGATCACGATCTGGGCGCCGTTGACGAAGTCGCCGAACTGGGCCTCCCACGCCACCAAACCGTCCCGGGCGATCAGCGAGTAGCCGTACTCGAACCCCAGCGCCGCGTACTCCGACAGGAGGGAGTCGTATATCGAGAACCGTCCCGGGCCCAGGGCTCCGAGGGGTACGTACTCGGCGCCGGTGTGGTAGTCGACCACCGCCGCATTGCGGTGACCGAACGTACCCCGTCGGGTGTCTTGCCCAGCCAACCGGACGTCGCGACCGTCGAGCAGCAGCGTGCCGTAGGCCAGCGCCTCGCCGAGGGCCCAGTCCGCCTCGCCTCCGGCCCACAACTTGGCCCGGCTGTCGAACACTTTGACCAGCTTCGGATGGACCGTGAAACCCTCAGGGAAGGACTGCAGCGCGTCGACCACCTGCTGCAACACTTCTGCCGGCACGCCGGTCTCGATCGGGGGCAGCACGGGAGCCGGCTCGGGCGTCGGCGGGAGGGCCGCCGGCTGAGGCGGAGCCGAGGCCCTGGTCTCATCGAGGGCGGACTGCAAGCGGCTCGAGAAGTCGCGCAACACCTCCTCGGCCTGTTCCAAATCGATGTCGCCGCGTCGCACCAACGCCTCGGTATAGAGCTTGCGGACGCTGCGATGCTCCTTGATCAACTGGTAGAGCAGAGGTTGGGTCAGGCTGGGGTCGTCCTGTTCGTTGTGCCCGTACCGGCGGTAGCACACCAAGTCGATCACGACGTCCTTGTGGAAGCGCTGACGGAAGGCGAACGCCAGCCGCCCGACCCGAACGCAAGCCTCCGGGTCATCACCATTGACGTGGAATATGGGCGCCTGGACCATCTTGGCGACGTCGGTGGCATACACCGATGACCGCGCCGAATCCGGGTTGGTGGTGAAGCCGACCTGATTGTTGATCACCACATGAACGGTGCCGCCTGTCTCGTAGCCGGGCAGGGCCGACATGTTGAGGGTTTCGGCCACCACCCCCTGACCGGCGAAAGCAGCGTCGCCGTGTATGAGCAAGGCCAGCACCGGGTGGCGATGGGTGCTGTCTTTTTCGACGATCTGGTCCTGAAGGGCCCGGGCCATGCCCTGCACCACCGGGTCCACGGCTTCGAGATGGGACGGGTTCGATGCCAGGATCACGTCGATCGTCTGCCCCGAACGGCCCGTGAACTTGCCCCGGAAACCCTTGTGGTATTTGACGTCCCCGGAGCCCTGCACAGTGCCCGGGTCGATGTTTCCCTCGAACTCCTCGAACAGCTCGCCGTAGCCCTTGCCCACGATGTTGATGAGAACGTTGAGACGACCCCGGTGCGCCATGCCGATCGTGACTTGGGACTCCCCGGCCACTGCCGCGTCGTCGATGATGGCATCGATCAGCGGTATGGCCGACTCGCCCCCTTCGAGACCGAATCGCTTCTGGCCGATGTACTTGGTGTTGAGGAACTGCTCGAGGGCCTCGGCCGCGTTGAGGCGGTCGAGGATCCAGCGCTGTTCCTCCGGTGTCATCTGGGTGGAGACGCCTTCGACGTGCTCCTGGATCCAGTGCTTCTGGTCGGGCTCCTGGATGTACATGTACTCGACGCCTACCGTGCGGCAGTAGGCGTCGCGGAGGACCCCTAGGACGTCGCCGAGGCGCATGCTCTCGTTTCCGGCCAGCCCGTTGGTGAGGAATTCCCGCTCCAAGTCCCACACGCTGAGGCCGTGCGTGGCGGGGTCCAGCTCGGGGTGCATGTGCGGGTCTTTCCAATCGAGAGGGTCCAAGTGGGCGATGAGGTGGCCGCGCACCCGGTACATGTTGATCACGTTGTCCACCTCGATCTGCTTGTGGAGGTGGACCGAGGTGCCCTCGGCCAGGTCGTTGACGTCGCGATGGAAGCGCACGGGTTCGTAGGGAACGCCCATCGCTTTGAAGACCCTCTGGTAAAAGTCGTCCCCGCCGATGAGCAGCTGGTGAACCTTCTGGAGGAACGTCCCCGACTCCGCACCCTGGATGATCCGGTGGTCGTATGTCGAGGTAAGGGTCACCACCTTGGACACACCGAGCTCGGCCAGAACCCTCGGATCGGCCGCTTGCCACTCGGCCGGGTAGTCGATCGTCCCGACGCCGATGATGACCCCCTGGCCGGGCATGAGCCGCGGGACCGATTGCATGGTGCCGAGGGTGCCCGGATTCGTCAGGCTCACCGTCGCTCCAGCCAGGTCGTCGGCCCCGACCTTTCCCGATCGCACCTTTCGGATCAGATCCTCGTACGCGGCCCAGAAGTTCCGGAAGTCGAGCTCGTCTGCCGACTTGATCACGGGCACCAGAAGGGTGCGAGTGCCGTCTGACTTCTCGAGGTCTACGGCGATGCCGAGACCGAGGTGGTCGTGATGAACGACCGACGCCAGCGCCTTCGGATCGCCTTCCGCCGCGGCGACAAAGGTCGAGTTCATGACCGGGACGGCCCTGATGGCCTCGACGACCGCGTAGCCGATGATGTGGGTGAAGCTCACCTTCCCGGCGCTTCCTGTACGGCTGAGCTGATTGTTGAGGATCTTGCGGTTGACCTCGAGCAGGCGGGCCGGAACGACCCTGAAGCTGGTCGCGGTAGGGACGCCAAGGCTGGCGGTCATGTTGGCCACGACGCGTGCAGCTGCACCCCGCAGCGGAGTCTCGACCTCCGCCGCCCTGGCGGCTGTCGCGGCTGGCCCGTTTGCGGCTGGCCCGTTTGCCGCTGGACGATCTGTCAGGGCCACCCCCGGAGACGCCGTAGCGGCCGTCGTAACGGTCTGGGCCGCGGCAGGCGTGGTCGTCGGGGCCGCAGTCGCACCACCTGACCCGGCGTCTAACACGACCGCTCCGTCGGCGCCGGGGTCGACCGCGGCTTCGACGTCACGGTCGGCGAAGCGCAACTCGGGCGTGGCCGGCCGAGCCAGGTTGGCGCCCCCGGGCCGGTAGTTCTCGAAAAACTCCCGCCAGCTGTCACTCACCGACGAAGGGTCCTGGCGGTACTGCTCGTACATGTCGTCGACCAGCCAGGCATTGGCCCCGAACGTGACCGAACTCTCAGGTTGTTCGCTCATAACGAAGCCAGCGTAGGTCGCGAGGCCCCCGATCAGATGGGAGGCCAACCTCCTTTTCTGGTGTTTGGCGCGCCGGGCCCCGCGAAAGGGCCGGGGCGCCGGATACCGGCGAACCGAGCGGGCAGGGCAGACTGAGACCCATGCCGGCCCAGTTCATATTCACCATGCGCGACTTGAGACGCTTCTACCCACCCGACCGGGAAGTGCTGCGTGGGATCAACTTGTCGTTCTATCCGGGCGCCAAGATCGGGGTGATCGGCTCCAACGGATCCGGGAAGTCCTCCCTGCTCAGGATCATGGCCGGAGTCGACGACGGGTTCACGGGTGAAGCCCGGCTCACGGCTGGCTTCACGGTCGGGTTCCTCTCCCAAGAGCCCGAGCTGGATCCTTCTAAGGACGTCGCCGGCAACGTCACCGACGGGGTAGCCGAGATCAAGGGTCTGCTCGTCCGTTTCGACGAGGTGTGCGCAGCCATGGGCGAACCCGACGCGGACTTCGACAAGCTCCTGACCGAGCAGGCGCGACTTCAGGAGCAGATCGACGCGGCCGGCGCATGGGACCTGGACCGCAAGCTTGAGATCGCCATGGACGCCCTGCGCCTACCACCCCCAGACGCCGATGTCGAAACCTTGTCGGGCGGCGAACGCCGCCGGGTTGCGCTGTGCCGCCTTCTCCTATCGAGCCCGGACCTCCTTCTGCTGGACGAGCCCACCAACCATCTCGACGCCGAGTCGGTGGCCTGGCTGGAGCGGACCTTGCAGGACTACCCGGGGACGGTGGTCGCCGTCACCCACGACCGCTACTTCCTCGACAACGTCGCCGGCTGGATCCTCGAGCTCGATCGAGGCTTCGGCATCCCGTGGGAGGGGAACTACTCGTCGTGGCTGGATCAGAAGCAGGCCCGCCTGGCCGGCGAGGAGAAGGCCGACCGGGCCCGTCAGCGGACCCTCGAGCGCGAGCTCGAATGGATCCGAATGTCACCCAGGGCCCGCCAGGCGAAGAGCAAGGCGCGGGTGACCGCTTACAACCAGCTCGTGGCCGACGCCGAAGCTTCCGAACGGGCGGCTGACAAGCTCGAGATCACCATTCCGCCCGGTCCGCGACTCGGCGATGTCGTCGTCGATGCCGCCGAACTCACAAAGGGTTATGGCGACCGGCTTCTTATAGACGGGCTGTCATTCCTTCTTCCCCCCGGCGGGATCGTCGGCGTCATCGGGCCCAACGGTGCGGGCAAGACGACACTGTTCCGGCTCGTCACGGGAGCCGAGTCCCCCGACGCGGGAACCATCAAGCTCGGCGACACCGTCTCCATCGCCTACGTCGATCAGTCGCGGGCCACTTTGGAACCGGACAACACCGTCTTCGAGGAGGTGGCGGGAGGCCAGGAACGCCTGGTCGTGGGCGGCCGGGAACTCCACGGCCGGGCCTACGTGGCCAGCTTCGGTTTCAAGGGGAGCGACCAGCAGAAGAGGGTCGGGGACCTGTCCGGCGGCGAACGCAACCGTGTCCACTTGGCCAAAGTCCTTCGCACCGGGGGCAACGTCCTGCTCCTGGACGAGCCGACCAACGACCTCGACGTCGACACCCTCCGGGCTCTCGAGGACGCCCTCCTCACCTTCCCGGGCTGCGCCGTGGTGATCAGCCACGACCGCTGGTTTCTGGACCGGGTAGCAACCCACGTCCTGGCGTTCGAGGGCGACTCGGAAGTTCGCTGGTGGGAAGGCAACTTCTCCGACTACGAGGCCGATCGCCACAAACGGCTCGGGGTCGACGCCGACCAGCCCCACCGAATCAAGTACAAGCCCCTCGTACGGGACTAGCCCGGACCGCCGGGCCGGGGCCTGGGCGTGAGACCGGGGCCGGGGGCGTGAGACGGGTCGAGGTGTGTTCAATTGGTATTAGTGTGTTCAAAAGATGTCGTCAGACGACAACAATCGCGCACAAGATACAAAATCGGACACGCGGAATGGGCCAGGCGCCAGTGGGCCAGCCGCCAGCGCGCCGAGGGCCGGTCGCCAGCGAGCCAGGTGCCAGCGCGACGGGACCCCAGCGCGACGAGAGCGCAGCGCGCCGAGCGGGCGCGAGCCGGGCGGACGGGAGCCGGAGTCAGTTACCTTTCCCCGAGTGACCGAAACAACGGGGTTGCGGGTGCTGCGCCGCCAGCCAACCGAAGAAGGTCCCGGCGCCGGTCGGCTTCTGATCCTGGTGCACGGATCCATGGATCGCGCCACCAGCTTCACCCGCCTAATGGCGAAACTGCCCGATTGGTCGGTCCTCTACTATGACCGCAGGGGCTATGCAGGCTCAGCCGAAACGGGACCGGCCGAAACCTTCGGACACCAGGTCGACGACCTGCTCGCCGTCCTCGACGGGGAGCCGGCGGTGGCGTTCGGTCACAGCTTCGGCGGTGATGTCGTCCTGGCTGCCGCCTCTCACCGCCCTGAGCTCATCCCGGCGGCGCTCGTCTGGGAGGCGCCGCAACCGTGGCTTCCCTGGTGGCCATCCCACACGGCGGCCGGCGGAGCCCAAGAACAACTCGAGCCGGACGAGCGAGCCGAGTGGTTTATGCGCCGGCAGATCGGCGACCGGGTCTGGGAACGACTTCCGTCCGCGACCCAAGCCCGGCGGCGGGCCGAGGGCCAAACGCTCCAAGCGGAGATGGCCAGCCTGAGAGGCGGACCGGTATTCGATGCCGCCCGGGTATCGATCCCGGTCATCGTGGGCCGGGGCACGCTGTCCTCGACCCACCAACGTCGATCGGCCCGCGAGCTGGCCGCGGCGCTGCCCAACGGTGAACTGGCCGACATCCCCGGGGCGACCCACGGCGCCCACCTGAGCCACCCGGGTGAAGTGGCCGACCTCCTGAGGCGTGCAGCCGCTCGGGCGCTCTGAGCCCACCGAGATCGACCCGTCTGGCCCACTCACATCACCCGATGCGACCATGAACGGATGGGAGCCAGCCAGGCAGCCGACGTAGCCGTCGTAGGCGCCGGTCCCGCGGGGTCCGCCGCCGCCATCACGCTGGCCCGCCTCGGCCGACGGGTCGTGCTCATCGACAAGGCCACATTCCCTCGAGACAAGTGCTGCGGCGACGGCCTCACGACCGCCGCCCTCCGCCGGGTCCAGGACTTGGGCTTGGATCCCGGCTCGGTCAAGTCGTGGGAACCGGTCGATGGGGCCATCGTCGTCGCCACCGACGGCTTCCAGGTCGACCTCCGACTGCCGCAGGGCCAAACCCAGTTCGCGGCGTCGGCCCGCAGAGCCGACCTGGATGCCGAGCTGGTCAACCTGGCCCGACGGGCGGGCGCCGACGTGATCGAGGGCCACGCCGTCGTGGCTGCTGCCCCCATCTCCGACGGCGCCGGGGTGGCGCTCGACCTCGACGACGGCCAGCGGGTCCGCTCCCACTACGCCATCGCATGCGACGGGGCGTGGTCGCCGGTACGGAAGGCCCTGGGCCTTTCGGATGCCGGATATCTAGGCGACTGGCAGGCCGGCCGGCAGTATTTCGAGCACGTGGGCCCCAAAGCCAAGCGGCTGTGGGTGTGGTTCGAACCCGACATGATCCCGGGCTACGCCTGGTCCTTTCCTTTGCCCGACGGAACCGCGAACGTCGGATACGGCGTCATCCGCCATCCCGATCGGCCCCTCGGCGAGCTCAAGGGTCAGCGCATCGACTTCCTCGACCGACCCCACATGGCCGACGTTCTCGGACCGGCAGCCGCCGCCAGCAGCCCTTGGAAGGCCTGGCCCATCCCAGCTCGGATCGGGACGACGGTCCTCTCCGGTCTCGGCGGGCGGGTGCTGTTCGCCGGCGACGCCGCCAGGGCGTGCGATCCCATGACGGGCGAAGGCATCGCGCAAGCGATCGAGACCGCAGAGCTGGCGGCCCGAGCCATCGCGACCGCCGGACCTCACGGCCCGGAGGCCGCAGCGGCCCGCTACCAACGGCAGGTGCGGTGGGGCCTGGCCCTCGACGACCACCTGGCGCGCGATCTGGCGGCTGTCCTGGCCCGTCGTGGGGGTTCGACCAAAGCCATGCAAATCGTCGATGCCAACGGCTGGTTCCGCCGCCAGTTCGCCCGCTGGATGTTCGAGGACTACCCCCGCGCCGCCTTGGTGACGCCGCATCGCTGGCGTCGCACCCTGTTCACCCGGCCCGGGGCCTACGCCACGACCGCGCCGCCCACCCGGGACGGCTGAGGGCTTCCGCGAACACCGACTTCTATTCGAGCAGCCTCACTTCGTGGCGCAGGTACCAGCGGTGGCCATCGCCGACCATCACCCACACTTGCTCGGCTCGGCAAGGCAACGGAAGCCGGCCGGCGAGGTCGGCCGCCATCGGCACCAGTTCTACGCCATCGCTGGCGTGGGCGACGGTCAGGTGAGGAACAACCTCGTCGAACTCGTCGTCCCACGGCGGGGTGCCGAAACGGCCGGCGAGCCGGTTGGTCAGATCCCGGAAGGGGCCGGGCGGCTCCGGCGCCACCCACAACACCCGCCGCCCGAACCAGTCGACATGGGCCAGCTCGAAGTCGAACGCCTTGACGTCGGCCAGTTCCTCGTCGAGCTCCTGCAAGTCGGACGGGGTGATTTCGCCCGGTGGAAGCCAGGGAACTATCAGGGTTATGTGGGCCGGCACCCCGGCCATGGCGACCGGGTCGTGCTCGTGACGCCACCGGCCGACTACCGCATCGGCGGCAGGCACAGGGATCAGGATCGCGCTTTGCGTTCGACCGCTGCTGGTCCCAGGGCTAACCACGGGCTACAACGCTAGCCATTGGCCCCGAACACGTCCGCCAGAAGGGCCGGAACGGCCACATCCAGCTGGTCGTAAGTGCAGCTCGAAGGCTCCCGGTCAGGACGCCACCGGCGGAACCTGGCCGTGTGGCGCAGGCGTCTGCCTTGCAAATGCTCGAACGCGGCTTCGACCACCAGGGTCGGGCTCAGCAGCTCGAAGCTGAGGTCCTTGCCGGCGTTCCACCTGCTCATGGTTCCTGGTTGGCGGCCTCCGTCGGCGACCATGAAGTCGGCCCACTGGCTCCAAGGGTGGTCGACCGGATCACGATAGGAACGCAATTCGCCGACCAGCTCGCGGCGCTTGGCCGCGGGGAAGGATCCGATGACGCCGACGTGGTGCAATTCGTCGGCATCGTAGAGCCCGAGCATCAAGGAGCCGACGACGGAGCGGTCGGCTTGGTACCAGCGAAACCCAGCCACCACGAAGTCGCCGGTGCGCTCGTGCTTGACCTTGATCATGGCTCGCTGGTCGGGAAGGTAGAGGACGTCGGCGGGTTTGGCCACCACGCCGTCGAGGCCGGCTCCCTCGAAGCGATCGAACCAGTCGCCCGCAGTAGCCACGTCTGAGGTGATCGGCGTGACGTGCACGGGCGGAGCCGCCCGATCGAGGGCTGCCTCCAGCTCGGTCCTCCTGGAAGAAAAGGGGTCGTCACGCAAGTCCCGGTCGCCGATGGCCAGGAGGTCGAACGCCACGAAGGAAGCCGGGGTCTCCTGCGACAGCAACGCAACCCGCGACGCGGCCGGATGGATGCGTTGAGACAGCACGTCGAAGTCGAGCCCATCGGACCCGGCTATGACCACTTCGCCGTCCACCACACAACGAGGCGGCATGTGAGCCCGAATCGCCTCGACCAGTTCAGGAAAGTAGCGAGTGAGGGGTTTGCCGTTACGGCTGCCCAGCTCGACTTCGTCGCCGTCCCGATAGACGATGCAGCGAAACCCATCCCACTTGGGCTCGTACAGGTAGTCACCGACTGGGAGCTCCCGGGCGGCCTTCGCCAGCATGGGTGCGACTGGCGGCATGACAGGCAGGTCCACCGTCGGGATCCTAAGGGCTATTGCGATCTGCCGGTGTTGAAGGCGTCCGCGATGGCGCGCGGGAGGGCCAATCCTTCGATTTCCTCGAGGGGCAGGGGCAGGGCGATGCTCCAGTTGGGCCACTCGTCCACGGTGCCCGGCATGTTGGGTCTCTCCTCGACCGCCAAGGCGTCGTCCAAGGTGGCCGCCAGCAGGGCGCACGGGGCCCTGGCCAAGTCCCGATGAGCGCGGGCGATCACGTCTGCAACCGGCGTGTCGTCGTTGCTGGCGGTCCGCTGGAGGAGGCTCTCACGCACGTCCGCTGACGCCTCCTCGTTCGGCTGCAAGCCCAGTCTCCGCTGGGCCTCGATATCGGAGCCGCTGATGACTCCGGCGACGGTCGGCAAGTCGTGGGTGGTCATCGCACCGAGTGCCTGATGCGGCCAGCTCGACGGCGAGCGTTCGTCAAAACACCACAACCGGTACGACATGACCTGGCGTTGACCCAGGTCCTCGCGGACCGAGTCCTCCACGGTTCCCAAGTCCTCGCCCATCACGAACGCACCCGCCCGATGGGCCTCCAGGGCCAGGATGTTGAGCAGGTCGTGGTGGGGATAACGGACGTACGCACCCTCCGACGGGGCGGCTGCGGCGGGTATCCAATACAGGCGGAACAGCCCCATGACGTGATCGATGCGCAGTCCGCTCCCGTGCCGGAAGCCGGCGCGCAAGGACTCGATCCAAGGCTCGTACCCCGCCGCTTGCATCCGCCAAGGGTCGAGCGGCGCAAACGCCCAGTCCTGACCCTTGGTGTTGAACCGGTCAGGCGGGGCGCCGACGTGCATCCCTTCGGCGAAGGTGTCCTGCCAGACCCAAGCGTCGGGTCCGTCGGGATCGACTCCGACCGCGAGATCCTGCACGAGGTCGATATGGCTTGATGCGCGGGCCAGTTGGATGTCGAGCAGCCACTGAAGCCAGGCGTGGTAACGGACCCGCAGCCGGCCGATCGATGAAGCCGCGAACTGGCGCGTAGCCGCACTCGCCGGGTGCTGGAACTCCGTCGGCCATTCCCGCCACGTCGGACCGTGCCGCTCGGCCAGGGCGCAAAAGGTGGCGAAGCGGTCCAAGGATGCGCCCCGCTCGACCTGGAACGCATCGAAGTGCGGGTCTCCCGAGAAATCGGAGAAGACCGCCTCGAGGGACTTCGACTTGAGGGACCAAACTCGGTCCCGGTCGATGAGCCGCCTGCGATTGAGTTCCCGCCCCTCCGCGGCCGCCGTGACGACCTCGTCGCGCCCGGCGGCGCCGGGCACCTCCTCGATCGAAAGGTATATGGGGTTCACGAAGCAGCGGCTCCCGGGGAAATACGGGCTCGGCTGTTGTGGGTACGTCGGACTCGATGCGTGCAGAGGGTTGACGAGGACCACCGCGGCTCCGAGGGACGCCGACCAGGAACCGATCCGCCGGAGGTCCGACAGGTCCCCGATTCCCCAGCTGGAATGCGAACGGGCCGCGTACAGCTGGGCCGAGAATCCCCAAATGTCCTCGGCGGGGACCGGCACCCGGCCGGGGCTCACCACCACGGGGTATGGAGCCCCTTGGCGCGGCTCGAGCAGGTGGTAGCCGGGCGGCAGGTCCGGCGGAAGTCGCCCGTCGATCGTCGCGTCTCCCCCGTCCTCGAACACCAGTCGGCCGGGAGGCACCTGCGGTAGACGTCGGTCGAGGCGCACCGTCGTCAAGGCCGGCGTGGGCGGCCCCTCTCCTCCTGCGCCCATCGCCTCGAGGATGGCGCGCACGGTGGCCTCCGGCGCTTGGCGCCAGCGTCCGCTGATGTCCCAGAACCCGGCTCCCACGCCCCAGTTGCCTAGGCTGCGCGGGTGGCTGGAGGCGTTCACGGCCCAGATGATGACGTAAATCAGCCAGCCGTCGCGCTCGTTGAGGTCGGCGCCAGCAAGGTTCTCTTCGGCACCACGTCCTGGGCCGACCGCAGCCTCGTGCAAGCGGGGACCTTCTACCCACGCAAGACCATGACCGCGCGAGCCCGGCTGGCCTACTACGCCAGCCGCTTCCCTCTGGCCGAGATCGCCACCACCTACCGCTTTCCGCCCACCCCGGAGCTCGCCGTTCAGTGGGTAGAAAGGACCCCGCCGGGCTTCACGTTCGACGTCAGGGCGTGGTCGCTCTTGACGGGAGCGCCGACCCTGCCCGATTCCCTCTGGCCCGACCTTCAGGACGAGGTCAGGGACCGTTCACGGGACAACCGACGCCTCTACTCGGCCCACATATCGGCGGACGGGCTCAACGAATGTTGGGATCGGTTCGCGCACGCCCTCCGACCCCTCAGCGACGCCGGCCGGTTGGGCGTGGTCATTCTGCAGTATCCGGGGTGGTTTACACCCCGCCCTGAAGCCTGGGCCGAACTCGCCGACGCGAGCGAGCGCCTTCCGGGATGTCGATTGGCAGTCGAGCTGCGCAGCTCCAAGTGGATCGAAGGGGACGCTTTCGAGCCCACCCTCGAATGGCTGGAAGAACGGGGATTGGCCTACGTCTGCCTGGACGGGCCCGCAGCCGGTCCCAAAGCCGGCCCGGGCGTGGCGGCGGCGACGGCCGACATCGCAGTCGTTCGCTTCGTCGGTCGTCGCCAGATCGAAGGGGAGCCCTGGACCTCGCCCTACCGGTACACCACCGAGGAACTGGCCGACTGGATACCCCGGATAAGGAGCTTGGCCGCGTCGTGTTCGGAAGTGCACGTGGTCATGGACAACTGCTGGGGAACAGACGCCGTAGACAACGCCGCCCTACTGGCTGATCGGGTGAGAGCTGACCTGGACGACTGACCCGTGGTGACAGATCAGGCGCCACCGCCGAGGATCAGCGCTGGCCACGAAGATGTTGATCGTCGCCACCGTGACGCCACCTTGATCGCCCAGCAGGTTCTCGTCGAGAGATACCCACGCGGTGTCACCGGCGACCGTGGCTCGCTGACGGGTGAGGACGAACTGGATCTGCTGACCGTTTTGGAAGAGGGCGAAAAAGGAGGAAGCCACCGCGCCCCATCCCTCGAGGGTGGCCCATCCGGGGTGGGTGCAAAGGGCCCGGTCGGACCGCTCCCACACGTCGGACATGGCGTCGAGGTCCCTCGCCTCGAAGGCCTCGTAGTACTGACGATTTGTAGCCAGGACGGCTTCGGACGCTTCCACCGCCCGACCGTAGCTCCCGACGGAGGCCTACCCGCTCGAGGGGCGACATTTTTCCGGCATCGTCTACCGTCCCTGCCATGGAATCCCCCACCGCCGCAAAAGCCGGCCCTCGGGTCCGGGGGGCCGAGGGGGTAGAGCTGGCGACCTTCCACCTCGGCGGCGACGGGCCGCCCGTGATCGCCATGCACGCGACCGGGTTCCACGGACGGTGCTGGGGTCCGCTGGCGATGCAGCTCGCGCCCAGCTTCAGTGTGTGGGCCGTCGACCAGCGGGGCCACGGCGCGTCCGGCAAGGCACCCAGCGGTCGGTACGACGATTGGAGCGTGTTCGTCGACGACCTGTTCGCCGTCCTCGACGCACTCGGTGAGGACGATTGGCGCGCCATAGGTCACTCGATGGGGGGCGCGGTCCTGATGCTGGCCGAGGCCAGGCGGCCGGGCACGTTCCTGGACCTGTGCTGCTACGAGCCGGTCGTGTTCCCGCCCACGCTCGCCTCGCCCGACGGATTCGCGGGACGGGTGCCGATGGCCGAGCTCGCCCGCAAGCGACGTCCCACGTTTCCGTCGCGCCAGGCCGCGTACGACAACTACGCCTCGAAACCACCGTTCGAGCGGCTGGACCCGGCTGCCCTCGCCGCCTACATCAATTTCGGGTTCGTGGACGAGCCCGGCGGGGGCGTGACGCTGGCCTGCGCCCGGGAGGACGAGGCCTCGGTGTTCGAGGGTGCGCCTCGAAGCGGGGCGTGGGACCGCCTGGCCGAGGTGCGGCCCCCCGTCACCCTCCTTGGCGGGGGTGACATGACGGACCCGGTCAGCTTCGCGCTCGAAGAGGTGGCCCGCCACCTCCCGCGGGGCGGCGTGAGACGGTTCGCGGGTTTGGACCACTTCGGTCCCTTCGAAGACCCCGTCCAAGTCGGCGACGTGATGGCCGAAGCCCTCGGTGGCCGGGCGGTCCACCATGATCGTCTCACCCCGTAGTTAGCCTGAACTCCTGATGGCCCTCCCCCTGCCGACCTCGCTGTCGCCGTCGAAAGTGTCGTCCTTCAAGGACTGTGCGCTGGCGTTCCGGCTGTCGGTCATCGACAAGGTTCCCGAGCCGCCGTCCCCCCACGCGGCCAAGGGCACCCTCGTGCACCGAGCCCTGCAGTTGCTCATGTGGGAGGAGGACCCCGACAACCGCACCGTGGACGTGGCGCTCGAGAAACTGGCCCGCGCCGTTCCCGAAGTCCTGGACGGACACGAGTACGAGGCACTGGGACTCGGTCCGGACGAGCGAACGGAATTCATCGAGGATTCAAAAGTGCTGGTGCGCAACTACTTCCAGCTGGAAGACCCCGCCGACGTTCAGGTGCTAGGCACCGAATTGCGCATGTCGGTGACGATGGGGAGCCTCAAGCTGTCGGGCATCATCGACCGGCTCGAACTGGACGGCAACGGCGACCTGATCGTGACCGACTACAAGACCGGCCGGGCCCCATCGGCCAACTTCGAGCAGTCCAGGCTGGGCGGGGTGCACTTCTATGCCTTTCTGTGCCAGCAGGTCCTGGGGCGCCGTCCGGCGCGAATCCAGCTTCTGCACTTGCGCGAGCCCATCGCCATATCGGCCACGCCATCGGATCAATCGATCAGAGGGCTGGAGCAGCAGACCGGGGCCATTTGGTCCGCCGTAGAGCAGGCCTGCGCTCGGGAGGACTTCCGGCCCAAACCCGGGCGCCTCTGCGACTATTGTTCCTACCATGAGTTCTGCCCGGCGGTGGGCGGTGACCTGGCCCGTCTGGTCCCTCGCGGTGAGCGGCTCGGTGGCCTGGTCACCGATGCCGTTGCTGCTTCGTTTTGACGAGTCGAGTCCCGTACTGACGGCCTTCAAGCTTTAGCCGTCATCCCCACGCTCTCGCCTTCCTGCGCCATGTCACCTCCTCGATGGACGCCTCCGACCGTCCCGATCCCCTCGGGGTTCGAACGCTTCGACGACACCGTCGACCGCTGGTTCGAAGATCACATGCGGGGGCGCAGCGCGGCCGACGCCGTCATGTACACGGCCAGCGCCGTCGGTGACCACGGGATCATCTGGTTGGCCCTGGCCGTCCTCCAGGCCGGCCGGCGGCGCCAGGGTTGGCAGAGGCGGCTGTTGCGGGCTTCGGCCGGCCTGGGTATCGAATCGGCGCTGGTCAACGGACCGGTCAAGTGGATGTTCCGCCGGACCCGACCGGTCCACGAAGGGCCGAGACCGCACCACCTTCGCCAGCCGCGCACGAGCAGCTTCCCGAGCGGACACGCAACCGCAGCCTTCTTCGGGGCGGCTCTACTCAGAGACGACGACCCGCTGTGGCCCTTGTACTACCTGATCGCAGTGGTCGTGGCCGCCAGCCGGGTGCACGTCAGGATCCACCACGCGTCCGACGTCATCGGCGGGGCGACCATAGGGATCCTCCTCGGCGAGCTGGCCCGTTTGCTCGTGCCGGTCGGTACTCGAGCCCACGACGCCGCCCCAGTCCAAAGGGTCGGCTCTCGGCCCGGCTCGGAATCCGGGAGACAGCCGGAGCGTTGACCAGGTCATGACCAAGTCATTCGCCGTCACGTGGGACTACCGCTGTCCATTTGCCCGCAACGCCCACGAGCACCTGCTCGCCGGGCTTCAGGGCGGCGCCGACTGGGACGTGCAGTTCCCGGTCTTCTCCCTGGACCAGGCCCACATCGAGGAGGGGCGGCCGCCGGTCTGGGAGGAGCCGGACCGCTATCCGGGCATCCTGGCCAACCTGGCCGGCGTGGTGATCCGAGACCGGGATCCCGAGCACTTCCGCAGCGTCCACCGTGCGCTTTTCACGGCGCGCCACGATCAGGCCCTCGACCTCCGCGACCGGGAGATCCTCGGCAAGGTGCTCGACGAATCGGGCGTCGACGGGTCGGGGGTCCTGTCAGAAGTCGAGTCCGGCTGGCCGCTGCAGGTCCTCAAAGCGGAGCACACCGACGGGGTCGAGCGGTTACGTGTGTTCGGTGTCCCGACGTTCATCTCGGGGGATCGAGCCGTGTTCGTGCGCTTGATGAACCGCCCCGGGGACGACTCGGCCCTGGCCTCCTCCACCATCGATCGCGTCCTGGATCTGGTCGATGGCTGGCCAGAGCTCAACGAGTTCAAGTACACGACGATCTCCCGCTAGACGTTCGAACTGCCTCTTGTCAGACGGTCTCGCCATACTCGGCCTCCGAGAGGGGGAGATGGTGAGGTGGAGGCCACTGCCCGGTGGCCGTTGGCAGCAGGGCAGCGTTACCCATCGCGAACGCGATGGAAGCGTCGGGATCACCGATCGGCGCGGCCTGGCCCGCAGTCTGGCGGTCAATCGGCTCGAGGTCAGCTGCGCCGGGCCCCGCGGCGCCTCGCGATGGGAACCGTTGATCGACCGGGTGTCGCGCTCGGAGCAGCTGCGTCTGCTCTAGCTCCGGAGCCACTCATCAGGGGCCGGGTCGGACGCTGAGGAGCCGACCTTCTAAGAAGCGAAGCTCGGCGGCGTTGTCGACCAAGCCGAGCGCAGCCCGATAGGCGTCGGCAGCCTGGTCGACGCGACCGAGACGTTGGAGCAGATCGGCTCGGGTCACGTGGTAAGGGAGGTAGGACCACAATTCCAGGTCCTCGATGGCGGCGAGAGCAAGAGCCGGACCGTGCACTTCGGCCACGGCAACCGCCCGGTTGAGAGCGACGACCGGCGTGCCCGCGATCGCCAACAGCTGGTCGTAAAGGGCCAAGATCTGGGCCCATTCGGTGTCCTTGGCCGATCCGGCGTCGCTGTGGACGGCGTTGATGGCGGCCTGCAGCTGGTACGGACCTGGACGGTTGCGGCGAAGACAGGCCCGAACGAGGTCCTGACCCTCTGCTATCAGATCACGATCCCACGCCTTGCGGTCCTGGTCGGCAAGGAGCACCAGCTCTCCCTCGGCCGAGGTTCGAGCCGGGCGCCTCGCTTCTATCAGCAGGATCAGGGCCAGCAGCCCGAGCGCTTCGAACTCGTCCGGCATGAGCTCGGCCAGCAGCCGGGCCAAGCGGAGCGCCTCGAGGCAAAGTTCGGTTCGGATCAGCTCGTCGCCCGCCGAGGCTGCGTACCCTTCGTTGAAGACGAGATAGACGACCGCAAGCACGGGTGGGAGCCGATCAGGTAGCTCGGCGTCTCTCGGCACTCGGTACGGGATCCCGGCCTCGCGGATCTTCCGCTTCGCCCGCAGAAGCCGCTGCGACATGGTCGGCTCCGGCACCAGGAACGCACGGGCGATCTCCGGCATGCGAAGTCCCGCTATCAGGCGCAGGGTGAGCGCGACCTGAGCTTCGGGGGCGAGGGCTGGGTGGCAGCAGGTGAAGATCAGGCGCAGCCGGTCGTCTTCCACCAGTCCGTCCTTCGGTCGCTCGTTCGCTTCGTGCAATAGGGCCGCTTCGGCGTGCCGGTCACGACGCGACGACTCACGGCGCAAGCGGTCGAGCGCCTTGTTGCGGGCGGTCGTGACGATCCAGCCGCCCGGGTTAGGCGGAAGCCCGGAGCCCGGCCACCGTTCGACGGCCACGAGAAAGGCCGACTGGACCGCCTCTTCGGCGATATCGATGTCGCCGAAGAGGCGGACCAGGGTTGCAACGGCTCGCCCCGACTCCTGCCTGAACGTCCGCTCGATCGCGTCGTGTGTCGGCATTTAGGGCTCGCCTAGCACGACCTACGCCTCGGGGAGCTCCTGGAATGGCCGAACCTCGACCAGCCCGCCGCACGCGGCCGAACCCTTGGCCGCCAACTCGAGTGCTTCGTCGAGATGGGCCGCGTTGACGATCCAGAAGCCACCCAGCTGCTCCTTGGTCTCCGCGAAGGGCCCGTCGGTCGTGACGACATCGCCGTTGGTGACACGCACCACGGTCGCTGATGACGGCGGATACAGGCCACCCGCGAATACCCACGCACCGGACGCCTTGAGTTCTTCGTTGAAGGCATCGACCCGCTTGTACGACTGTTGCATCTCTTCCTCGGACGGCGTTGGCTCACCATCGACCATGTGCACCGACAACAGGTACTGCTTCATTCTGTCTGTCCTCCCTCACTAATGGGTTGGAACCGTACCGACCCGTCAACCTGACTACGAACGGCAGAGGCCGGATCCGACAGCGGCGCCCAAGATTTTCTCGTGCCGCACCGGCGGGCGCCCTGGGCCAGGCACCGGGCTCAGCCGACTGGGGCCAGGTCCCTGACGGCTTGGCGCAGGTCGATCCCGAAGTTGACCACGGCCAGGGCCGGGGTGGTTACGCCGTTGTCGACGTAGCGCTGCACTTTGGCTCGGACCTCGGACGCGCTTCCATGCAGCACCAGGGCGTCGACCACCTCATCGGGGATGGCGGCCAGCGCCGCCTTGCGGTCGCCGGACTTCCAGGCCGCCCACATCCCTTCGAGGAGCGGACCGCGCCCGAGCCACTCGTGGAAGGCGGCGTAGACCGGGACGTTGAGGTAGGCGGCGATCATGCGCCGGGCCACGGCCCGGACCGTGACGGTGTCCTCGGACGGGAAAACGAAGATGCGCGCGACGATCTCCTTTCCGGAGCCGACTTCGGCTACCACCTTCGCCACATCCTCCGCTCCCAGCCAGTTGATTATGGCCCCGTCGCCCTCTCGTCCGGCCAGGCGGAGCATGCCGGGGCGCAGACCGGCGACGAGGATCGGAGGGACGACCGCCGGGGCTCGGCCGAGCCGGAACCCCTTGACTGAGAACGTGTCGTAAGCGGCGTCGACCTTTTCGCCGGTCAGCGCCAGGCGGAGAAACCGGACCATGTCTCTCGTGCGCCTATACGGCTCCTCGAAAGGAATGTCGTTCCACCGCTCGACGATCACGTCCGACGACGTCCCTACGCCGAGGGCGAACCTCCCGGGCGCGGCCTCGGCCAGGGCCGCCGCCGTCTGGGCCAGCAAGGCCGGCCCGCGGGTGAAAGTGGGAATGATGGCGGTACCCAGCCGTAGGCCGGGAGCCCAGGCGGCGGCCAAAGCCAGCGGAGTGAAGCCGTCCGTACCGTCGGCTTCCGACGACCACGCGTCGGTATAGCCGAGCTGCGCCAGCTCCTCGTACCACTCACGGTGCTCTGATAGGGGAACGCCATCGAATGGGACCGTCATTCCGTAACCCATCCAACAGATGCTAAACGGTGGCCACGTTGCCTTAAGCCGCTGCCGCCCCGCCTGCCCGCTCGAATGCGGCCATTCGGGTTTCCATCAGCACTCTGCGGGCTTCGGCGACGCCCCGACGACCGATCTCGCGCGTCCGCTCGTCCAGGCGGACCATCTTCTTGTCCTCGTCGAGGAGGACGAGCTGCTGTGCCATGTAGAGATGATCCCATGAGGGTGTGACAACATCCTCTCTGGACCTCCGGCCAATCGGCTCCGACGGCCCGAGCGGTCCGGCCCAGACCCCAGATAGCATCACGCCATGCCTGAAGTCGTGATCATCGATGCCGTGAGGACTCCCGTCGGTCGGCGCAATGGGGGGTTGTCCACCGTCCATCCCGCCGACTTGCTGGGCGCCGCCCTCGTCGCCCTCGTTGAGCGCACCGGCATCGATCCCGCCGATGTTGGGCAGGTCGTGTCAGGTTGCGTGTCGCAAGTGGGCGAGCAGTCCTTCAACATCGCCCGCACGGCCTGGCTGGCAGCCGGCCTCCTCTCACTACCGCGGCCACGACCGTCGACACCCAATGTGGATCGAGTCAGCAGGCGGCGAACCTGGCCGCCAGCCTCGTCGCTTCTGGAACGATCGACATGGCCATTTGCGCCGGAGTGGAGTCGATGACCCGGATCCCGATCGGCTCCAATTCCTCGAAGAAGCTCGGCTTCGGGGTGCCGATCCCGAAGAGCTACTTCGGGGGCTACGAATTCACGTCGCAGTTCGAAGGGGCAGAGCGAATCGCCGATAAATGGGGGATCACCCGGCAGGACACCGACGCCTTCGGTCTGGCGTCGCAGCAGAACGCGGCCAGGGCCTGGTCCGAGGGCCGCTTCGACACCCAGATCGTGGCGGTGTCGGCTCCGGTGCTGGACGACGAAGGCAAGCCGACCGGTGAGACCATCGAGGTCAGCCGCGACGAAGGACTTCGGGTTACCACGGCCGAGGGTCTGGCCGCGCTCAAGCCGGTCGCTCGGGAGAACGGCGTCCACACGGCGGGCACGGCGTCGCAGATCTCCGACGGTGCGGCTGCCATCCTCATCGCCACACCGGAGCGAGCCGCCCAACTCGGCTTGACGCCGAAAGCGAGAGTCTCTCACCACTGCCTGGTCGGCGTGGACCCGGTCCTGATGCTGACGGGGCCCATCGACGCCACCAATGTATTGCTGGATCGGGCCGGCATAGGGATCGGCGACGTCGATGTGTTCGAGATCAACGAAGCGTTTGCCTCGGTGGTGCTCGCCTGGGAGCGCGAGGTCAAGCCCGATCCGTCGGCGGTGAACCCCAATGGCGGCGCCATCGCTCTCGGCCACCCTCTGGGCGGCACCGGGGTCATCCTGCTCACCAAGGCCTTGCACGAGTTGGAGCGAATCGGCGGGCGGCGGGCCCTGGTCAGCATGTGTTGCGGCGGCGGCCTCGGGACCGGAACCCTGATCGAGCGCTGATTGACTTCCCTAGTCGAAGCCCTCGGCTTCCCCCCGGACGCCTCCCTTCTGATCGTCACGTGCGACGAGCTGGGAGTTTCCTACGCCAGCAACTCGGGCGTGTACAGCGCGCTCCGAGAAGGCGTGGCCAAAGACGCCGGCCTGGTGGTACCGGGCCCGTGGGCCAGAGAAGCGGCGGCGCGATACCGCGGCGAGGACGTCGGAGTCCACCTCACCCTCAACGCCGAGTACGACCTCTACCGGTGGGGACCGATCACCCACTGCCCCTCGCTCCTCGACGGCGACGGCGGATTTCCACGCACGGTGGAGGACTTGTGGGACCATGCGGACACCGACGAAGTGCGCCGGGAGTGCCGGGCCCAGGTCGAGAGGGCCATCTACTGGGGGTTCGACGTCAGCCACCTCAGCTGCCACTTGGGCGCCCTCGAATCACGGCCGGAGTTCTTCGACGTGGCTTTGGAGCTGGCCGTCGAATTCGCCTTGCCGCTGCGCCTTCCCGACGCCTCAGCGGAGCGGCAGTGGGGCTTTCCCTTCCGCGCCCTGGCCGCCGAAGAAGGGGTGATCTCACCGGACTACCTGATTCGGGTCAAGCGAACCCGGAGCACCAAGCACGCCCTCGACGAGCTGTTCAGCGACCTCAAACCCGGGGTCACCGAGATCGTGCTCCGACCCGCCGCGGACACCGCCGAGCTGCGCGCCGTCGCGCCTGACTGGGCCGAGCGCGTGGCCGACCACGACCTATCGATGACCGACGGTTCGCTGCGCGCCTTGTTGGCTCGAGCCGGCGTTCACCTGATCGGCTACCGCGAGGTGCGCGACCTCCAACGCGGGTAGAGGCTAAGACGGGCCACTCATCCCTGTCCTCTTAGCTCCCGCCGCCATCAAGGAGGCGCGCTGCGAGGCGCTCCAGCCCGGCCACGCGGCTCGCTTTGACCAAGACGGCGTCATCGGGACCCAAGGCGCCCAGGCGCTTAATCGCATCGTCGATGCTCGCCACTGGTTCCATGTCGTAGGCGTCGGTCCCTAGCGCGATCACCTCGATGCCGAGCCCGGCCGCCAGGCCCGCTACGGCTTTGTGCTCCGACTCGCTGGAGGAGCCGAGTTCTGCCATGCGCCCGAGCACGGCCAGTTTGCGGGAGCCGGGCAAGCTGGCCAAGGCGCGGAGGGCGGCAGCCATTGATGCGGGATTGGCGTTGTAGGCGTCGTTGACGACGACGGCTCCGCCCGGGGTTCTGCTCACCTCCATGCGCCACGGCGACGGGCTCGCCTGAGCGAGTGCCGCGCTTGCGACTTCGAGGTCAACTCCGCAACGCAACGCCACCGCAAGCGCGGCTAGAGCGTTGCCGACCTGGTGAGCCCCTCGAGCCTCGAGTCGGACCGGAGCCGATCCCCACGGCGAGCGCAGGACGAAGCTGGGTCGGAGATCCTCGTCGAGGGCGGCGCTTTCGGCGACGAAGTCCGCCTTGGCGGCCGGAGGATTCGCGGCGGAATACATGAGCACGTCTGCCTGCGTCAGACGAGACATGGCCGCCACTCGGGCGTCGTCGGCGTTGAGCACTGCGGCGCCCTCCCGCGGCAGGGCTTCGACCAGCTCGGCCTTGGCGACGGCTACTCCGTCCAGGCCGCCGAAGGCCTCGGTATGCGCCATCGCTACTGACGTCACCACCCCGATGGTGGGGCGAGCCACCCGGCAGAGCTTGGCTATATGGCCACGGCCGCGCGAACCCATTTCGACCACTGCCACCTCCGTCGACTCGGGCGCGTTGGCGAGGGTCAGCGGAACGCCGAGTTCGTTGTTGAAGGACCTCTCGCTGGCGCAGGTCTTCAACGTGGTGGCGAGAGCCGCCGCCGCCATGTCCTTGGTCGAGGTCTTGCCGACCGAGCCGGTTATGCCGATGATGGGCCCGGCCAGGCGATCTCGGGCCGCCACCCCGACGGCGAGGAGGGCTCCGGCCGTGTCGGGCACGGCGACGATGGGGACGGCCTCCTCGGCGGTGGCCAACCACGACTCTTCGATCAACAAACCGCCCGCCCCGGCCCGAATCGCGGAGCTGATGTAGTCGTGGCCGTCTCGATCGGCCTTGATGGCGACGAACAGGTCCCCGGGCACCAACCGGCGGGAGTCGATGCTTATCCCGCCCAGGCCGCCGGACCCTTCGGCGTCGGCCCCGGAAGCGGCCGACAATGTATCGGCCGGAAGCGCCACCAGGGTCCCTCCCGTAGCCGCGGCAATGGCGTTCATCGACCAGCGCATCGCCCTCGATATTGGCAGGCTCCCGCTAGCGTGGCGGTCCATGGCCGGACCACCGCCCGGGAAGAAGATCAGGCTGCTGGTCCTGTACGGGGGCCGCTCGGCCGAACACGAGATCTCATGCATTTCGGCCTTCCACGTTGTCGCGGCCGTCGACCCAGACCGCTACGACCTCCGGTTGGTCGGCATCACGACAGGAGGCGAGTGGGTCGAGGCCACCCCGGGGATCGGTTCTCCAACCTCCGGATCGGGTGGCCCGCCGAAAGCGCTGCCTTCACCGGACACCATCACCGATCCCGCGAAAGGCGCCAGCGCCCTCGAGCGGGTGAGTGAAGTGGCGGCCGACGGTGGTAACGACGGTCCGCTGGTGGTCCTTCCGCTGCTGCACGGCCCGATGGGAGAAGACGGGACCGTTCAGGGCTTACTCGAAGTCGCCGGCGTACCGTATTGCGGCCCGAGCGTGGCCGGCTCGGCCGCCGCCATGGACAAGGGCATGACGAAGGATCTTCTGGCGGCGGCCGGAATCCCACAAGCCCGCCACATCTTCCTGCGAGAGGGCGACGTCGACGACACCCTCGTGGGGCGGGTGGAAAGAGAGCTGGGCTGGCCCGTGTTCGTCAAGCCGGCCAACATGGGGTCGTCCATAGGCATCTCACGGGTCAAGGACCCCGGCGGCCTGCAGCCGGCGCTCGAGATGGCGGCCCGGTACGACGAGTACCTGCTCATCGAAGAAGCCGTTAGCGGTCGGGAACTCGAGATCGCAGTGCTCGGATGGCCCGAGTTGAGGGCCTCGGTGCCAGGTGAGATCAAGCCCAGCCACGACTTCTACGACTTCGAGGACAAATATCTCGACGGAGCCGCCGGCCTGGAGGTCCCGGCTCGACTTCCGGATGGCGTCGCCGACGACATGGCCGCGCTGGCCATCGCCGCCTGCCGGGCCCTCCGCGTGGACAGCATGGCGCGCGTGGACTTCTTCTATGAGGAGGACGGGCGGGGCCTGTTGATCAACGAGATCAACACCATCCCGGGTTTCACCCCGATCAGCATGTACCCGCGAATGTGGGCGGCCTCGGGAGTCTCCTACCCGCAGCTAGTGGACCAACTCGTGGATCAGGCTCTCCGCCGGGCCGCCCGGCGGGCCCGCTTCGAGACGCATCGGCTTTAAGGACCGCCACCGGCTGCGGAGCGGCCGTCACTCCCATGTCCGAAAACCGCCAGTAGAGTCGCCGAAACGGGTCCATGCTGGTGGCGTGATGGATGACGAGCACTGCTACCGGGCCATGGCCGGCCGAGACGGCCGCTTCGATGGCGTCTTCGTCACGGCTGTCACTTCGACGAAGATCTACTGTCGGCCCAGCTGCCCCGCCATGGCCCCCAAGCGCGAGCACATGCGCTTTTACGCGACTCCGGCGGCGGCCCAGGAGGCCGGCTTCCGGGCTTGCAAGCGGTGCCGGCCTGATGCCGCACCGGGTTCACCGGACTGGGACCTCCGCGCCGACTTGGTAGCTCGGACGGTTCGCTTGATCGGCGACGGCGTCGTGGAGAGAGAAGGCGTGTCGGGACTGGCTCGACGGTTGGGTTACAGCCCCCGCCAACTCCACCGTCTCGTCTTCGCCGAGCTGGGAACGGGCCCCTTGCGGCTGGCTCTGGCCCACCGGGTCCAGAATGCGCGAGCCCTCCTCGAGACCACTGACCTCCCCGTCAGCGACGTGGCCTGGGCGGCGGGGTTCGGCAGCATCCGGCAGTTCAACGACCGCATCCGAGAGGTATACGCCCTCTCCCCCACCGAGCTGCGTCGCAAGACCACCCGGGCCGGGCGGGGCGGGCCGGTTCAGGCGCCAGGCGCCATCCCGGTGCGACTCGCTTACCGTCCACCTCTGGACCTGACCGGCCTGCTGGGCTTCCTCGGCCTTCGAGCCGTCCCCGGCGTCGAGGCCTACGACGGCCAGACCTACTGCCGGGCCCTGCGCCTCCCGCACGGTTTGGGCGTGGTGTCCATTCCGACCGCCGGAGCGAAAGAAGTGCGTCCTTCCATCGGGACCTACCCGCGCCCGCAGTACGTCGACTGTGAGCTCCGTCTCGACGACGTACGCGACTTCGCAACGGCGGTGTCTCGCGTAAGGAGGCTCCTGGACCTCGACGCTGATCCGGCCGCCGTGCACGCCTCTCTCCGAGACGACCCCGTGCTCTCGAGCTCGGTCCAAGCCAACCCGGGCCAGCGGGTCCCGGGTGCTGTGGACGGGGCAGAGATGGCCGTGCGGGCCATCCTCGGCCAGCAGATCTCGGTGGTCGGGGCCCGCACGCTCCTAGGCCGGCTGGCGGCCCAGTTCGGTGAGCCGTTGGCGCGACCGTCCGGCTCCATTTTCCGGGCCTTCCCATCAGCCGAGGCCCTCGCGGCCGCTGACCCATCCGGCTTCCCGCTGCCGGCCCGCCGCGCCCAAGCCCTGCGGGCACTGGCGTCAGCCATCACAGAGGAGCGCGTAGCCATCGGCCCGGGCGCCGACCGCGACGAGACCGAAGCCAGCTTGCTGGCCCTTCCGGGGATCGGGCCGTGGACGGCCTCATACGTACGCATGAGGGCTTTGGGGGACCCAGACGTCTTCCTCCCATCCGACTTCGGGGTCAAAAAGGCCTTGGCGGCCATCGACGGTCCCGTCGACCCCGACACATGGAAGCCGTGGCGGTCCTACGCAACCCTCCACCTATGGGCGACCCTCTCGACCCAATCCGACCATCAGCACCGACCCAAGGAGAATCAAGAGCCATGAATGCTTCCCCATTTCTCGCCACGCGGCCCAAGACCAACCGAGCTCGACTCTTCTGGGATGAGATCGCAGTACCGCTCGGAGACCGGAAGACCGACATCCTGCTGGTCAGCGACGGTGAGGCCTTGGTACGCACCTCATTCGGGCCGATGCATCCCGGCCGTAGCCGGCCGGCCGACTGGATACACGACCCCAAGGGACTGGCCGAAGCGGCGGCCCAGCTCGAGGCCTACGCAGCCGGCGACCTGACGCAGTTCGTTCTATCTATCCGTCCGGCCGGGACCGAGTTCCAGCTCCGTGTGTGGAGCGCCCTCGTGCAGATCCCCTATGGCACGACCACCACCTACGGGCACATAGCCGCCGAGATCGGCCATCCGACCGGAAGCAGGGCTGTCGGCGCCGCGGTTGGGGCCAACCCGCTCGGGATAGTCATTCCCTGCCACCGGGTCATCGGCGCCAACGGATCCCTGACCGGATACGCGGGCGGACTGGACAACAAGGTCGCCCTACTCCACATCGAAGGCATCACCGCCTTCTAGCGGCCCTGGGCCCACGACCCGCGGCCGTTCTGGTGGCAATCCGTGAATCTCGCGTAGTCGATCGTGCACCCAAAGGGCATGATCTAACACCAAGCTTCGCCGTTCGCAACGAGATGTAGTAGCGGCGAGCGGCCAGCGGCGGCGAGGCCGGAGGCGCGAGCCCGCCTCCACGCCGATGGTGAGTCGTCAGTCGATCACACCGGCCGCGACGGGCGCGTGCGATGTGGTGACGACGCCGCCGGCCACTTCGACCGTTACCGCTAGGGCTTGGACCGGTGACCCGACGCGAAAAGCCGTTACCGGCGCCGGGCTGCTACCGATCAGCCCGTAGGAGACCCGCTCGGTGCCGGTGACGCCCCAAAGCTGGTACGTGAGCGTCGGCGCCAGCGGAGCCAGGTCTGAGTGGTACAGGTACCCGCTCCCGTTCGGCAGGATCACGGCGTCGAGCGACGCGGGCCCTCCGGCGAACGAGCTGAGGGTGACGCGACGGGTTCCGGGCTCGGCCAGGGCGGCCTCAACGACTGCCATCGTGGGCTGGTGGCTCATGGCGACGACCTGGCCACTGACATGATCGATGCGATGCTGCAATCGAGCCACTTGCACACCCAGCAGGGCCACCAGCACGACGGCTGCGGCGGCGATCAGCGACACCGTCCGAACGGCCCTTCCTCCGCCGATCGACCGGCGCGCCACCCGACCTGACAGAGCGTCCGGATCCGATTGAGCGATGACGACAGGGTGGCCCCCGCTGATCGGAATCGATGATTTGCTCTCGTGGCGACGCACCCCTTCGACGACCCGGTCCCACAATCCTGGCGGCGCTTCCGCGCCGGAATATGAAAGCAAGCCGACGACTTCGCTGTGGTTGCGGAGCTCATCGCGGCACCGCGGGCACGCTTCGAGGTGGGATTCGATGCGCACCGCTTCGTCGGGCTCCACTGCGTCCAGGGCGAAGGCTCCGAGCAGCTCGGAGACCTCCTCGTGACCCATCAGTCCCCCCATGCCGCACCCACTGTCGTGTCGACCAATGACGCCCTGAGCCTCTTCAGCCCGGAACGGATACGGCTCTTGACGGTGCCCTCCGGCGCTCCCAGCAGTGCCGCGACTTCGCGGTAGGTGCGGCCACCGAAGTAGGCGAGCTCGATGGCCCGCCGCTCGTCCTCTGGAAGCGTAAGGACCGCCTCTCTCACGCGATCAGCGACGGCCAGATCCCACACTTCGTGCTCGAGGTCATAACCGGCCTCCGCCGCGCTGCGAGCGTCTCGCGCTTCGCGCTCCTTGCGGGCGCCGTCCGAGCGGAGTACGTCGACGGACCGCCCGTGGGTCTGGGCCAGGAGAAAGGACCGCAACGACCCTCGCTCGGGATCGAATCGCTCGGGTTGGTTCCACAGTCGAACGAAGACTTCCTGCACGATTTCCTCGGCGCGACCGGCGTCGCCGAGCACCCGTCGGGCCAGGGCGAACACCGCTCCGGCGTGCCTGCGGAACACCTCCGCCAGGGCGTCGTCGTGCCACCGGCCGATGGAGACCACGAGGGAGGCGTCGCTTGCGTCGGTCAAAGGGCGCGCCATCTCATGGTGTTCTTCGGAGCCGGCCTCTCGCTGGATGACATTTCTTAGTTCGAACCATGGGTCGCTGAGGTCTCCTCTGCCAGCGCGGCCACCTGCTGTCGCCAGGTTAGGAACGATTCCCGGGTCGTCGACTGGAGGAATCCGAGCAAGAGGGCTCCATCGCCGGTGGCTTTGAGCCGGCCTCTCATGAAGGCCACGCTCGGCTCGACTTCGCCCGTGATGACCTCGACGGCGTCCGGGCCGGAGAGCGTCAGCGCCAGATCGACGTCGGACGGCACGCCCGCAAGGTCGCCCACTGGCGTTCCGTCCAGGTAGCGCCACGGCACGTGGACCTCCCGCTTGGCGACACCGATCACGGCAAGCGATACCGTCCCAGATGCGCCCGGCACTGGCGGGAGCAGGCCAGCCAGACCGGCCGCGGCGGCGGCCCACTCTTCGCTCAGCCACGCCACCATCAGCGGACCGTGACCGCATCGACGCCCGCGAAAAGGTCGTCGGTCGGGTTCGGCTCGCCCGTGAGGTCGCGCGCCACCTCGTATTCCTCGTAGGGGTACAGCGAGTCGGCGACGTCGGAGGGCAAACCGAACCACCACGGGGAGTTGGGGTCGACTTGGGTGGCGTGGGCGAGAAGGGCTTCTCGCATTACCGACGTGTGGCCGTGGATGTCGACGACGACTCGGGGTCGAGCCGGACGCTCCACCCCGTCCGTTTCTTCGCCCTCGGCCTGCAGGAGCCGAGCGAGCCTCTCCTCCGACATCGGCGACTCGAGACCCAACTCGAGGAACTTCTCGTGCATGGCCCGCATCCGCTTGACCGACCAGCTGACGTAGCAGAGCCGCTGGGGTTGCCACAGCGCTCCCGCGTCGGGATAAAGCTCGGGATCGCCAGCCGCGTCGAATGCGATTTCAGAAATCTCGTTGACACGCAAATGGTCGGGGTGGGGATATCCGCTCTGTTCCTGCGGGTAGGTCACGACCACTTGTGGACGGGTGCGTCGGATGACTGCCACGAGGCGCCCCACCGCGTCGTCCAGTGGAGCGGCAGCGAAGCTGCGCGGATCCGCGTTAGCCGGACTGTCCGGCATGCCGGAGTCGCGATACCCGAGCAGGACGACCTCGTCGTAGCCGATTATCTCGGCCGCCCGGTCGAGCTCGGCTCGGCGTACGTCGGCCAGGTTCTGGCGCACGGCCTCCACGTCCATGGCCGGGTTGAGGATCTCTCCTTCCTCGCCTCCGGTGCAAGTGACCAGGACGGTGTTGACCCCCTCGGCGTGATAGCGGGCGACGGTGCCTGCACCCTTCGACGCCTCGTCGTCTGGGTGAGCATGCACGGTTAGTAGGCACAACGACGGCATCCGTACAGATTAGGACTCGCCACGAAACAACTTGGAACATGTCCTTGTCCAGGAACTGCTCTGATGGCGAATAATTGGGTCGAGTTGTTTCGTGGGCGAGCCCTTATGGGGAAACGGGAGGGTCGCCTCGTTGGTTCCGCCCGCCTCGGGTCGTGATCATCAGGTGCCGAGGGCGTCTATGGCCTTCGCCAAGTCGACGTCGAGCTCGGTCAGGCCGCCCGCGGAGTGGGTGGAAAGCCTCAAGGTGACCTTGTTCCACGATATGGCTATGTCCGGGTGATGGTCGCGGGCCTCGGCCAAGGCGCCGACGTGGTTGACGAAGGCGAGGGCGGAAGCGAAGTCCTTCCGGGTTTCGGTCTTTACCAGCTCGTCACCTTCGCGCTGCCAATCGAGGGTCTCGAGGGCCTCTTCGACGGCTTCGTCTGAGAGCAGTTGCGGCGCCATGGACCATTTATACCCGGTACGCTCGCCTTCGGCTTCCCCCGCGATACCGGCATGGCGCACCCGTCGAGTTGACGGCGCGCTCCGACGCGGAGGTCATTGTCCTTGACCAACTCTCATCTGGCCCGGCTGCAGCGCCATTTGGCGGCCGCCGGTGGCCGCTTGTACGTTGGAACCGTAAACGGTGGCTTGGTCCTCGCCGGCCCGCAACAGGCGGTGCTCGTCCTCGGGCCTCCGCGTGCCGGCAAGACCACCGCCGTCGCCATCCCCAACGTGCTGTGCGCGCCGGGCCCGGTGATAGCTACATCCACCAAACCCGACTTGTTAGCCGCCACCCTCGCGGCCCGGGCGCAACTCGGTCGCTGCTGGCTGTTCGACCCGTCGGGGACGACTTCGAACCTTCCCGGGCTGACCCGGCTGCGGTGGTCGCCGGTCGCGGCGGCGACCACCTGGGACGAGTCGCTCGTCCTGGCCCGAGCCATGACTCGAGCGGCCCGGCCCGTCGGCCGCCACGGTGAATCTGCTCATTGGACCGAAAGGGCCGAGGCCTTGCTGGCTCCGCTGTTGCATGCCGCCCGTTTGTCCGACGCCGGTATCGAATCGGTGCTGCGATGGGTCCTTCGCCAGGATCTCGACGCCCCCCAGGCCGTGCTCGCTGGTCACGGAGTCGACGTCGGTTCTGATGTCCTGGCTGGGATCGCCGCTACCGACCCCAGAGAGCAGTCCGGGATATGGTCCAGCACGGCCGGCGTCCTGGCCGCTTATCGCTCGGACGCGGTACTCGACAATTCGGCCGCGGTCAACTTCGACCCGACGTCGCTTATCGACACGTCCGACACCGTCTACATCTGCGCCTCAGCTCGACAACAGGACCTGGTGGCGCCGATCGTGGTGGCCTTTCTCGAGCAGGCCCGGGCGGGCTGCTACTCGGCCTGGGGGATGTCGACCTCACGGCCACCGCTGACTCTGGTCTTGGACGAGGTGGCCAACATCGCCCCGCTGCCCGACTTGCCGGCCCTCGTCAGCGAGGGCGGAAGCCAGGGGGTGCTGACCCTCGCCTGCTTGCAGGACCTGTCGCAAGCGCGGGCCAGGTGGGGCCCGGCCGCGGACGGTTTCCTGTCGCTGTTCGGTACCAAGCTGGTGCTACCCGGCATCGGCGACCTCTCCACGTTGGAGCTGGTGTCTCGCTTGGGAGGCGAGATCGACGTCCCGGCGCGGAGCGTGAGCCGGGCTCCTTGGTGGACCGGTACGGGCGGCGGCGAGACCGTCACCTGGTCCAATCACCGCCAGCGTCGCCTGCCGGTGGACGCCGTCAGCCAGCAGCCTCTGGGAACAGCGGTCCTGTTGGCCGGTGCTCAGACACCAGAGCAGGTCGGGCTCCCACCGTGGTGGCACCTCGAGCATCTCCGGCCGGACCGACCGGTCGTCGTGGACGCCCCAGAGCCTGGATTGGCTGAACCGGGACGTGACCGGCCCCGCAACCGTACGATCGCTGAATGAGCTCCGACCGGTCGCTGGATCGAACGCCCGCGTTGGGGTTGGTATCGGTGGGAGCGATATCGGTTCAGTTCGGCGCCGCCCTCGCCACCAAGTTGTTCCACCGAGTTGGACCCAGCGGTGCGGTGGCGCTGCGCCTTGTCATCGCGGCGGTCGTCCTCGCTGGCCTCGCCATGATCCGTGATCCCCGCCGCTCGTTCGCCGGCATCCGATCACGTGATACCCACATAGCGGTCCTGTTCGGACTGGCGTTGGCGGCCATGAATTTGAGCTTCTATGAAGCGATCGACCGCATTCCTTTGGGCGTGGCGGTCACCATCGAGTTCTCCGGCCCGCTGGCCCTGGCCCTGGTCGGTTCGCGTCGCCTGACCGACGCCGCCTGGGCGATCCTGGCCGGAGCCGGAGTGGCCCTGCTCGCATCGGGGGCGGGCAAGGGGCTCGATCCGGCGGGGCTGGGACTGGCCGGTGTCGCGGGAGCGGGTTGGATCGCGTACATCCTGCTGAGCAAGGAGACCGGGCGGCGGTTCGACGCCTTGCCGGGATTGACCATAGCGATGCTCGCCGCCGCGATCGTCGTGCTCCCGGCCGGAATCGCGTCGGGGGGCGCCCGCCTATTTGACCCCGGCGTCCTCGCCCTCGGCTCCTTGGTGGCCGTGCTGTCGTCAGTGGTTCCCTACAGCCTGGAGCTGGTGGCCCTCCGACAAGTCACCTCCCGTGCCTTCGGGGTGATGCTGAGCCTCGACCCAGCCGTAGCCACGGCTGCGGGGCTGGCGATCCTGGGTCAGCACCTGACAGATCGTGAGTGGGTGGCGCTGGCCCTGGTGGTGGCGGCCAACTTCGGAAACTCCGTAGCTGGCAGCCCGGGAGTGGTAACTACCACTCCGTAGACCCGGATTCAGCTACCCGGAAAGTTCGTCGCCGCGAAGCACACGAGAGCCACGACCGCCAGCACGACGGCGTCGCTCCACCCTGGCTTGCGGGCCCGGGCGACGATCAAGCCCGTCCCGCCCCGCGCTGTGATCGCCTCCGCCAATTCGCTCGAACGTCGGACCGACACGGCAAGCGCCGCCACCAACAGGTCTACGAGTTCGTCGATCCAACGCTCGAAAACGCTCCGCCCCGGGCGCGGGGTCGACGGGCGCAGCCGACGGGCTGCGATGAGGGTACGCATCTCACCGACCAGGAGAGGCAGGCTCCTCACGCACAGGGCCACGGCCACGGCTCCTTCGTCTACCGGTACGCGCAGGCGCCGCAGTGGGGATAGCAGCTGCGCGACGGCCGGCGCGATCTCGGCGAGCGGCGTCGTCCAGCCCAGGACGGCGGCCGAGAACAGAAGCAGGACGCCTACCGAGACGAACCGGCAATAAGCATCCAGGGCCCCAAAGCCGAGCGCGACCCCGCCGATCGTCCAGTGAGGGGATCCTCCGGCAATAGATGCGAGTGCACCAGTGACCAGAACGGTCATCCAGAACCAGAGGGGCGGACGAGGCCACGCTCCGGCCGGAACCCGGGCCAACAGCGTGGCGCCCAGCAACAGGACCACCATCAGGCCTATGCAACCCCATGAAGGAAAATACGACAGCGTGATGCTGAGCCCCGCCACCGTGATCAGCTTGGTCCCCGCCCACAGTCGGTGGATCGGAGAGTCGACCTTGATCTCGCGGAGCAGGTTGAGGCGAGCGGATTTTCGATCACGGTCGGCCTTGGCATCGGCCTTGGCCCGGCGGGCGTCAGAGCTCCCCCCTTCGTCGGTAGCCGCGCTGCGTCGCGGCGGCGAGCTCAGCATGCGGCGGTTCCGCTTCGGAGGTTGTCGGACACCACTCGCCCGGCGTCCAATTCGACGACCCGGTCACAAACGCGTTCCATGCCACCGAAGTCGTGGGATATGACGACGATGGATAGGCCCTGGTTGTGGCGCAACGAGGACAGAACGTCGAGCAGGGCGTCCTGGCTGGGATCGTCGAGGCCTGCCAGCGGCTCGTCGAGGACGATCAGCGACGGACGACGAGCCAGTATCCCGGCCAATGCGACACGACGTTGCTGCCCGCCGCTGAGCTCGTCGATGCGCCTGTCCACGAATGAATGGGCGGTCAGGCCGACCGACTCGAGCGCCGCGGACGCGGCTACTTCGTCCGGCGCCCCTGCAGCGCGAAGGTCCGATCCCACGGTGGTGCGCTGGAGTTGCAGCCGAGCGTGCTGGAAGGCCAGACCGACCGAACCCACTTGGGTGGCGACCGGCCGGCCGTCCAGGAGACACTGGCCTCGGCTGGGCCGCAAAACGCCCGCCATTATCCAGGCCAGGGTGGACTTGCCCGATCCGTTACCCCCCACGACCAGCACTCCCTCGTGCGGCTCTATGGTGAGGTTGACGTCGTGGAGCGCAGGCTGGGCCCACGGGCTCCCGACCGAGTACGTATGGCCCACACCCACGACTTCCAAGCGGGAGGGTTCGAAATTCGGACCCCCCGGGTGGGCCAATGCGCCGGGGCCGCCCGCTGGCGCGATCTTGATGGGCGGCGCTTCCTTAAAGTGCGTGGCATCAAACTCGCGTCCGTCGGCTCCGTCGGCGACGGCGTCACCGGTAACCAGGCGGCCTGACGCCAGGCGGAAGCTACGGTCGGCTGCGGCGACCTCCTCGCGACGATGCGTCACGTGCACGACGGCCATCCGCCGACTCGCAGGCAGCTCGCGAAGCAGCGCCGTCAGAACCCGCCGGCCGGCCTCGTCGACCATTGCCGTCGATTCATCAGATATGAGCAGCCCGGGCCTACGGGCGAGGGCGGCCGCGACGGCCAGCCGCTGGAGCTCCCCGCCCGACAACGTCGAGCTCTCTCTGTCCTCCATGCCGCCCAAGCCGACCGTGGCCAGGAGCGCAGCTACGTCCACGCCATGGTCGTCGTGCAAACCCCAGACGACATCGTCGGCCACGCGAACACCGAGTATTTGAGTTTCGGGGTGCTGCATGATCATGGCCGTCCCCCCGGGTCGGCCCAAACCGGCGTCGCCCGGGCGGTCGACTTCCCCCGACGTCGGCGGCCGGCCCGCGAGGACCCGGGCCAGCGTCGATTTGCCGGAGCCGTTGTCGCCCAGCAGGGCGATCAGCTCACCCGCCTCGATGTCAAGGGTCACGCCTTGCAGCGCGTCGTCATCTGCGCCCCGATAGCGGAAGCAGACGTCTCGCAACGACATTGGTAGCGGCCCGACGGCTGCGTCGCTCGGTGTCAGGTCCAGGCGGTCGGTGGCCCGGACGCGGTCGAGTCGTTCGAGGACGGCGCCGAGCACCACCCACCCGAGTACCGCGAACCATAGAGTCGTCAACACCACGAGCACCGCGACAGTGATCCACCAGTCGCGCACGGCCGCGTTGACGAACTGGTCCATCTGGTGGAGGGGCCCCGCCAGTTGGGGCACCGAACTGAGGATCTTGTGGACGCCCTTCCAAGTGTTGCGGATCTGATCGAGGGTGAGCTTCCGCAGGGATCCGAACAACGCCAGAAGACCGACGCTCACGGCTCCGAGGATCGGTCCCACTATCAACGCTCCGAGCGCGACCGCGGCGAAAGACCAGCCGCGACGTTTGGCGATCCCCACCAAGCCGCCAATGATCGAGCACTCGACGATGTTGGAGAACGTCCCGGTTCCCGCTACGAGAAAGCTCAGCAACGAAGCGGCGAATGCCGACGCAGCCAGGGCCCGAAATCGATGGCGGTACGCAACCACTCCTAGAGGCACCACCGCGAAGGCGGCGATCAGGCCCAGGTGCGGAAGGAACCAACCGACGACCGTCAAGACGACGCTGACGCCGGCCATGACGGCCGCGGTGGCGAGTTCTATCGGCCGCAAGGGCCCGGTGATGCGGGTCGAGTCCTCCGGCACCCGTGTAGCCTGCCACCCTTCCGGGCGGTCGGGTGTTCGGCCGCCGCTTTTGCGCTCGGGATCCACATCCCGAGCGGCCCGGACGGGCCGGCTCCGCCCTAGCAGATGCGGGGCAGCGGGTCGCCCACCAGCATGTCTACGATCCGGGTCCCCCCGATCGGGGTACGGAGCACCACAATGCCGGGGGGCTCCTCCCTGATCTCGCCGATCCTGGCCGCATCCCGGCCGAGCGGATGGGCGCGAAGGGCGGCGAGCGCGGCGTCGGCTTCGCCGGGCGCGACCACGGCCACGAACTTGCCTTCGTTGGCCACATAGAGAGGGTCGATCCCAAGCAGCTCACAGGCCGCACCAACTGCCGGTAGCACCGGGAGCAGCGACTCCTCCAACACCACGGTCACGTCGGCGGCGCGGGCCAGCTCGTTGCACACCGTCCCGACTCCCCCCCTCGTGGCATCCCTCAGCCAGCGCGTCGCGGGCGCGCTCGAAAGCAACGACTCCACCAGGCCGTGAAGGGCCGCCGTGTCAGATGCGATGTCGGCATCCAAAGCCAGGTCCCCTCTGGCCAGCATGACGGCGGTTCCGTGATCGCCCATCGTCCCCGACATGATCACGACATCCCCCGGGATCACCCGAGCGGCCGCCAGATCGCGCCCCTCGGGGATGACGCCTATACCCGACGTCGAGATGTAGATCCCATCGGCCGCCCCCCGGTCCACCACTTTCGTATCCCCCGTGACGATGGGGACTCCGGCCGTGGCTGCGGCCTCCGCCATGTCGGCCACCACCGACTTGAGGTCTTCAACGGGGAACCCCTCTTCGAGCACGAACGCGGCCGACAGGACGAGGGGGTGGGCCCCCATCATGGCCAGGTCGTTGATGGTGCCGTGCACGGCCAGATGCCCGATGGACCCACCGGGGAATCTCAGCGGATGGACCACGAACGAGTCGGTGCTGAAGGCCAGGCGCTCCCCTGAGGCCAGCGTGACCACCGCGGCGTCGGTAGGCGTGGCGACCGAGTCACCGCCGAAGGCCGGGAAGAAGACCGCTTCGAGCAGGGCCGCCGATGCCTTCCCCCCCGCGCCGTGGGCCAGGGTCACGACCTCGTCGCGCAGCCGAGGCTTCCGCCGTCTAAAGGCCTCGATCCGCTCGAAGACGGCCGATTCACGGGTTGGGGGTTCACGGGTCGGCGGCTCACGGGTTGGCGATCCAGTGTCCTTGACTGCGTCGGTCACTGGCCGTCCCCGTCTCTGAGGCCGCGCTGCACGATCGACCACAATTCCAGGACGAGAGCGGACTGGGCCTCTTGGATCCGGTGGACGCTGTCCGAGCCGACCACCAAGCGGTGGTCGACGCTCGAACTGGTCGCCATCGACCCTCCTTCGTAACCGGAGAAACCGAGCGTGAGAATGCCTCGCTTGGCCGCCTCATCGAAGGCGTTCAGCACGTTGACCGAGCCGCCGCTGGTCGAGAAGCCGACGGCGATGTCTCCAGATCGAGCGTGGGCGATGATCTGGCGGGAAAAGACCAGTTCATAGCCGACGTCGTTGGCGAGGGCGGTCAGCACGGCCCGGTCGTCCACGAGGGCGAGAGCCGGGAGCGGGACCCCACTGGGAGGGCAGAGAAAGAGGTCGACCATACCGGCGGCGTCGGTTGCGCTACCACCGTTGCCGAAAGCGAAGAGTCGACCGCCGAGCCCAAACCTTTCGGCCATCTCCTGCCCGGCCCGCTGCAACTCGGTCAAGGACCGCTCGATCGTGACGGTCCCCAACTGGCGGCTCTCGGCCATCTTGGCCGCGGCCGATCTGGAAAGGTCGGTGACCAGCGCCACCTCATCCCGCTCTTCGCTGTCGATGAAGGGGTAAAGAAAGGACGTCGGCTCCTGGCTCACTATCGGGCTTCCTCCACTCGCGTGATGGCCACCCCGGCGTGGACGAGCACCAGGTCACCCGGCCGGGCCTGATCCACCAAGCTCACGTCCACCGTCTCGACGTTGCCCTCGGCCACGACCTCGGCCCTGTTTCCGTCGTGGACGGAGGTGATCTCGGCCAGTCGGCCCTCGTCCGAACACGCGATGCAGACGTCGTCACGGCACTGCTGTTCGGTGGTGAGAAGACCTGGGTGCTCGAACACTACGTGGGTGAGTTCCCAAAGCAAGTGGTAGCGCAGGACCAGTTCCCCCGATCGGGCCGCCCGGGCCATGTCGACGCCATCCACCCAGATCAAGTGGTCGGCCCCCGGTCCGCTCGGATGCGGACCGGCGCCGATCCACACGGTCGTCAGTCCCCACGCTTCGCAGCGGCGGACGACCGCTTCGACTGCAGCATCGCCCGATCCGCCTATAGCCAGGAGGATGTCGCCGGGACAGGACAGCAGGCGAACCGCACCAACCAGCTCCCCGGCTTCGAGGTGGACCGCCGGGAGCGCCCTTTTGCCGACGATCACCGGGTGCACGAACTCGACCGCGACATGACTGCCGTGCGCCGGCCACCGCGGGGCGACGCACCACATCGTGGCGCCGGCCGCGAACCTCCGGGCCATCGCCAACGACGCCAGAGCGAGCCCCCAGGCCGCCGCGTCCGTCGCCCCCTCTGGCGCCGCCGCTTCTGTCGACATCATTCCCCTCTCCCCACCCCAGATGGCTGGGCCTGGCGGTGGGCGGCCACGGCCGCCTGGCCCAACGCGATCCCGCCGTCGTTGGGTGGAACCAGCCTATGGCCGAGCACCAGGAAACCTCTACCTTCGAGTTCCTTCCGAGCCAGGGACGCAAGGATGGCGTTTTGGAACACCCCCCCAGTCAGTACGACCGTCTCGACGCCCGACTCCGTCCGCTCCTGGGAGGCAACTTGGCCGACCAGGTGGGCCACGGCCAAATGGAACCCGGCCGCCACGCGGCCCGGTTCCATTCCATCCCTCAAGTCATCCACCAGACCGCGCAACACGGGTCCGGGATCGAAATCGGACTCCCCCACCGCGAACCGGTAGGTGGGGGCGTCGTCGAAGCAGCCATCCGCCGAGGCTTCCATCTCCATCGCGGCCTGCGCCTCGTAGGAGACGACCTGGCGGATGCCTAGCAGGGAGCTGACCCCGTCGAACAGCCGGCCCATGCTCGACGTCGGCACGCATCCGAGCCCACCTTCGAGCTGTTGGCGGATCAGGACCAGCTCGACTGTCCCGGCCGCTTCGACCGGCGCCAGATCGGGCGACCAATCGATGCCGGCCGCCCAGAGCTGCGACAGAGCCGCCCGGTACGGCTTGCGTATGGCGGAGTCTCCGCCGGGGAGAGGGACATAGCGCAAGTGGCGGAGTCGCGTGTACCCGGAGTACCCCGCCAACAGCACCTCACCACCCCAGATGGCGCCGTCGTCTCCATAGCCGGTTCCGTCGAAGGCGAACCCGATGACGACCTCGTCGCTCCCGACGTTGTGTTCCGCCATTGCCGCGGCGACGTGGGCGTGGTGGTGCTGCACGAGTTCCACTGGGGCCGGTCCCCCGTCCTCGGCCCACCGCCTCGTGTGGTAACCGGGGTGAGCGTCAGCCACCAAGACGCTCGGGTCGACCTGGTAGAAGCTCGAGAACTGCCGGGTGGAGCGCTCGAACGCGTCGAGAGTCTCCAGGCTTCCCATGTCGCCGATGTGCTGGCTCATCCAGGCGGCGCCCCCCGAAGCGAGGCAGAAGGTGTTCTTGAGTTCGCCCCCCACCGCCAGGACAGGAGGGGATTCGAAGGGAAGACTCACTGGGAGCGGGGCGTAGCCGCGGGACCGCCGGATCGGAAGCTCATGGCCGTCGATCACACGCACGACGGAGTCGTCGCACGGCACGTGGATGGGCCGGTCGTGCAGGAGCCAACCGTCCGCGATCCCTGCGAGTCGACGCTTCGCCTCTTGGTCTTGGTAGCAGATGGGCTCGTCGGTCAGATTCCCGCTGGTCATCACCAAGCAGTCCGGCCCAGGGCGATCGCCGTCAGGAACGGGCTGGAACAACAGGTGGTGCAGCGGCGTGTACGGGAGCAAGACTCCAATCAGCGGGTTTCCTGGGGCCACCCCCGCCGCCACGGGAGATCCCTGGCGCCGACGGAGGAGGACGATCGGCCGCTGCGGGCTGGAGAGGAGCGAAGCCTCAACCGCGTCGATGTGGGCGACCTGACGGGCGGCCTCGAGGTCGCGGACCATCACCGCGAAGGGCTTCTCGGGGCGGTCCTTGCGGTCGCGCAAGATCGTTACCGCGGCGTCGAGGTAGGCATCGCATGCGAGGTGGAACCCGCCCAGTCCCTTGACGGCCACGATCTCACCCCGGTTGAGCGCAGTGTGAGCCGCCAGAACGACCCTGTCGGTGCCCTTGACGATACCCGCAGCCGTCTCGAACCACACTTTGGGCCCGCACTGCTCGCACGCGATGGGTTGGGCGTGGTAGCGCCGGTCCGCCGGGTCTTGGTATTCGCAAGCGCAGGCCTTGCACATGGCGAAGCCACGCATCGTCGTGTTGGCCCGGTCGTACGGGAGGCGCATGGTGATGGTGAAACGCGGCCCGCAGTTGGTGCAGTTGATGAATGGATACCGGAAGCGACGATCCGACCGATCGAACATCTCCGCGACGCAGTCGTCGCACACCGCCGCGTCCGGCGAGACGAAAGCGGAGACACGCGCCACACTCCGGCTCTCGACGATGCGAAAGAGCCGTTCGCCTCTGACCGCCTCAACCTCTTTGTCCACCGCCTCGATCCTCGCCATCGGCGGTTTCTCGGCCACCAGCCTCCGCTCGAAAGCAGCGACGCTCGAGACCGAGCCCTCGACTTCGACGAACACTCCTTCGGTGTCGTTGCCTACCAGGCCGGCCAGTTGCAAATCGGCGGCCAACCGGTGGACGAATGGCCGAAAGCCGACCCCTTGGACCACACCTTTGACTCTGAGTCGGTGCCGAACGAGGCCTTCCGCTCCCTCGACCACTGGAGCCGCCACCACCAGGCCTGCCCTCAAGCGGGGCGGCCGAGCGTCACCGCGGCTTCGCGATGGAGCCTCCCGAAGTTGTAGTAGGCCGCACACGCACCTTCGGACGACACCATGCAGGTGCCGATCGGTGTCTCGGGGGTGCAGGCGGTGCCGAACACTTTGCACTCCCACGGTTTGATGACGCCCTTGAGCACCTCGCCGCACTGGCAGGCCTTCGGATCGGCGACCCTGACACCTGGCACTTCATATAGGAGCTCGGCATCCAGCGCCGCCAGCTCGGGGCGCAGCTTCAAGCCGCTCTGAGAGATGAAGCCCAGTCCGCGCCACTCGAAGTGGGGGCGCAGCTCGAACACCTCGCCGAGTAGGGCCAGGGCGCGAGGGTTACCTTCCTCGAGTACGACCCGCGTGTACTGGTTCTCCACCTCGCAGCGGCCCTCGCGTAGCTGCTCCAGGAGCATCACTATCGCCTGGAGTATGTCCAACGGCTCGAACCCCGCAGTCACCAGAGGCTTCCCATACTGGGCCGGGACGAACCGGTACGGCCGTTGACCGACGACCGTCGACACGTGGCCGGGGCCGAGGAATCCATCGAGGCGCAGGTCCGGGGATTCGAGGATGGCTTTTATGGGCGGGACGATGGTTACGTGATTGGAGAAGACGCTGAAATTCGGGACACCACGTTGGCGGGCTTGCAGAACCGTGATGGCGGTCGAGGGAGCCGTGGTCTCGAAGCCCACGGCGAAGAACACCACCTGGCGATCGGGATTCTCAATGGCGAGGCGCAGCGCGTCCAGGGGCGAATACACGAACCGGACATCTGCGCCTTCGGCTTTGGCCTGCAGCAGGTTTCCCTGACTACCAGGAACCCGCATCATGTCGCCGAAGGACGTGAACGTTACGCCCGGGGTCTTCGCCACCGCTATCGCGTCGTCGATCCGTCCCATGGGTATAACGCAGACTGGGCAGCCTGGACCGTGCACCAGCTCGACCGAGGCGGGAAGGATGTGCTCGATCCCGTGCCGGTAGATGGTGTGGGTGTGGCCGCCACACACCTCCATGAACTTGAAATGATCGTCACCGGCGAGCTCGGTGATGCGAGCGATCAGGGCCCGGGCCGCGACCGGATCTCGGTACTCGTCGACGAAGCGCATCGCCCTTCTACGCCACGCGTCGCAAGGTGTTGCTTACGAGAGGTGAGCTCCCCGACACCATCTCGGCGGCCTTCCCGGCTAGATCTTTGGCGATCATCAGACCGCTGCCGATGATGTCCTTGACCTCTTCTGAACTGCGGATGGTGTCCCAGGCGTCCATCAACTCCGTGTAGCCCTTCTCACCTGCCCGGGTGCCCAGAAAGTACCCGATGAACACTCCGATCGCTGCTCCCATCTCACTCTCCTTCTGTACTTGTGGTGATCCTGGACTCGAATAGGGCGGCCAGTTCGTCCTCGTAAGCCAGCCCCATCAGCTTTAAAGAGGCCAGCGCCAGTTCGGCTTCCCGTTCGTCGATCTTCGACATGGCGAAGCCAACGTGAATCAGGACCCAGTCTCCGGGCCGAGCCTGGTCGTCTTCCAGGAGTCCGATGTTGATGACCCGGCTGACGCCCGAGACCTCAGCTCGGGCCAACTGGTCGTTGGAGTCGACCAGCTCGATTATTTGACCCGGTATTCCGAGGCACACTTTCCGTCTCCCCCTAGGCTCCGCGATACTCGATGGACTCGAGCACGAGTTCGTCTCCTCCGACGAGTTCGACGCCCAGGCCGCCGCAGTTCGGGCAGGCCATCGGTATCTCCTCGGCGTTCCACGTCTCCAGACAATCCGAGCACCTGGCCCTGACGGGCAGGAGGACCAACTCGGCCGTGGCGTCCTCGGCGACGGTGCCGGCTGCGGCCACGGCGAACGATTGTTCAAAGGCCTCCGGATGGACGTGGTGGAGACGACCAACCTGCACTTTGACCCGCGCCACGTTTCGGGTACCGGCCCGTCGCTCGACGGCATCGACGATCGAGCTGCACAACCCGAGCTCGTGCACGGCCTCAGCCTTCCTTCTCGGCGACGATCTCCACCCGCACGACCACGTCGGGCTCGACTTTCAGCATGAGCATCTTCGGCGGCTCCATCCCGAAGTCCCGGATGTCGAAAACGTGCTGCCCGGCCAAGGTCACCGTCTTGTCGTCGACGAACGTCACGGTCATGTCGTCCTCGCAGCGCTTGGTTACGCCCCGGAAGCTGAGGTCACCAGAAACCCGATAGCTGCCATCGGTGCCTGACGACTTGAGACCAGTGAGAACGCCGTCAATGCTCGGATAGCGCCGGACGTCCACCCTCTTCTGAAGCTCTCGGTCCTCGAGACGGTTGCCCGAGCTCAACCTTGAGACGGCAAAGGACAGCTTGCCGACCGGGTCCCGACTCAAGTCGACGTGGCCCGACGCATCCGGATCGAGTTCTACGTACCCTTCGAGGCCGTCGGCGACGGAGTGGATCGGGTGCACGCTCGAACGAGCGTCGATCCACACCTGCGACCGCGCAGGGACTATCCGGTAACGGGCCACGTATGACTACATCTCTCGAAGTTTGAGATACCGAGCGACGTCGGGCAGCGACTGAATGGCCAAAGCTGCTATCGCGGTGAAAATTAACGACACAATAAAGCGACGGATCATGCCGCGGTCTCCTTTCCAGAGGTTTGGTACAGGTTCGCCACCACCTGGCAGCACATCTCGACAGCGGGCTCTACGGCGGCCGCCACCGGCTCGGACAGGCCGATACCTTCCTCCAGGCTGGCCGGCTGGCACCCGACGATGAGGATCTTTTCGACGCTTCCTCCCAGACGGGCCAGCGTCCCCATCACGATGGCCGGATTCATGCTGTGCGCATCCAGGACTCCAGCCTCGTCGCTCTGCAACGACGCCACGTCTGGCTCGATGACGGCCACCGTACCCGGCACCTCACCCATCGGCACCGCATCGATCAGTACGAGAGAGTCGTATCCATCGAGCAACTCGTAAGCGAGGTGAACGCCCCGGATCCCGAACTCGGCCACGCGAACGCCTTCTGGCATCTGGCGGGACTTGAGGCTGTTGGCGACCTCAACCCCGAACCCGTCGTCGCCGAGGAAGATGTTGCCGATGCCGGCGACGAGCGTCTGGCGGGTCATCGGGTCGCCTCGGCACTGGTTGCCGGTTCGACCTCGTCCGGGAAGAAGTACAGGTACCGGCCCTGCCATGCGAGCTCTTCGGTCGCCGGATCGTCGTCCACCGACACCGCCACGTGCACGTTGCCGTCGACGTCTTTGAAGACCCCCGCCACCGTGGCGTTGAGCCCGGCGAAGAAGAAGTCATGGGCGTCAGCGCGCCGGTTGGGGTGCAGCACCACACGACTCCCGCGCTTGACCGTGACGCCTCGTACCATCACGGAGTCGGTGGCCGGATCGACCTCGGAATCCGAACCCGGATCCCACCAGGGCACCTGCCCGCCTCCAGGTGGCTGGTCGCTCGGCGGCTCGGCAGCCGTCGCTACTTCCGAGTACGTGGGCACGTCCTGTATGGCGCGGACGATGCCGTGCAGGCGCTCCCACATCTCCGGAGGCATGTCGTCGCACCTGTCGATGATCGCGGCCGACCGCGGGTCGGTGCCCCTGGCTTCGGCCTTCTCCTCGTCGGTCAGGGTCAGTACCCTCAACGCCAGGATCTCGTCGATCTCGGTGGAGTCGTACAGGTCGCCCGGGCTTTCGGGCGCCACTTCCGGATGGTCGTACAGGATGATCGGCGAGGACAGCACCACGTCGTCGGACCCGATGAGGACCGGGAACGTTCCGTCGTTGATGCAGGCGGCAGCTGAGGCCGCCGCGTCTGGCGGCGGATCGATGATCGACACGAAAAGGGCGCCGTCAAGAGCGAGCATGGTGTGGACGGCCACGAGGGAATGCCGAACGATCTCGTCCCGAGTCGCTCCCGGCCGGACCCAGCCGCTCGTGTTCTCGACCACGACGACCACCTTGACCAGGGATTCCGACCCAGCAACCCACTCGGTATCGATTCGTACCCGCCCGCCTATCGAGTCCCGGCTGCGGACGGCTCGCCCGTGCACCGTGCCGTCGACGTCACATATGTCCTCGTATTCCAGTCCGCTCGGGAACTCGAAATCGTGGTGATTTGCACCCGGACCGAGAGGGAGCAGCGGGCGCGGACCCACGTCGACGACCCGTTCGACCGCCTCCTCCCAATCGACGTGGACCTGACCGTCGACGTCGAGTCGGGAGACCGGGAGGAAGACGGTCGGATCGCCCGTTGCAGCTTCGATGACCCGCCGCTGCACCTGCAGGAAACGGATGCGAACCGAAAGCTGCGGGGCCGCACCGACACGCGGCCCCAAGTCCACGATGCATTCAGTTCGGGTGGCGGCTCGCTCCGAAGGGTCGGAGGCGCTGACCGCGCCCGGCACCAGGACGCCGAACTGCCAGCGCACCTGGTTCTTGCGAGCCGACGCCCGGTATGGGTAAAGGACGTATCCCTCGTACAGAACCGCGTCGGCAACGGAACGAGCCACCGCGAATCGGTCTTCGGTGTGCGTCGGGGCGGGGGCCGACATCAGTCGTCCCCCGCTGCCTTGAGAAGGTGTTCGACGGCTTGATCCCAGGTCGGCAGCGCTCGGGACGCCTTGTAACACTGCAGGGCGTCGAAGGTGTCCCGGTCCAGCCTGATCCATCCGCTGTTGGGGAAGTACTGGTCCATCAGATCGCGCCACACCGCCACCGGAAGGCGAAAGTTCGACTCCTGCTCCCAGCCGACCGGCTCCGCCGAGAATCCCGAATCGCCCCGGGTGAAGACCGTCCCGGAGAACAGCAGGATCAGTGGTATCTCTCCGTCGGAGAGCGAGTGCATGTACTTGGCCCCGGCGACCTCGAAGTCATACGTGCACTCCACTGGGAGGTCGACGTCGATGGAACCGGTGAAGCCCGGCGTGGTGCACGTCGCGTGCGTCCACAGAAACGGGCGTAGCGAGTTACCCCACTGGGGCGTCTCCCCGAACATTTCGTAGAGCCGGCTCTCCTCTTCGGAGTCGTAGCGGCGCCTCTGCGGTTCGATGCGGATCTGGGCTCGGACGACCATGGCGTGGACGACGGCGCCGCTACCTTCCGCGATTCGAAGACGAAACATGATCGTGGGGCTGGCGGCGTGGTGCGCCGCCTCGACGCCGAGCACCTCGAAGGAGAGCGCGGTCATCGGGCCCGAGCGCGGAGGTCGATGAAGAAGGCGTCCATGGCCTGGTGGGCTTCCCGCCCTCCGTCGAAGCCGCGCCACAACCGGCGCAGCTGGCCAACCAGCTCGTAGCACGCGTCGATCGGCACCAAGTACGCCTCCGGCCCCATCCCGGCATCCTCGTGATTGCCGTTGACGCCGCCCCCCGGTCCCCGCTCGGCCCTCACGAGGAAGGCCTCGACGTCGGGCTGCATCGTCTCCAGCACCGGGTTGGTCGCCACCAAGTCGGCCCAGGCGTCGAGGGAAAGCTCGGATTCCGTGGCCCCGGCCGGACCGGGATAGAAGGCCACCACCTGACCCAGCGAGCTGTTGAAGAAGAAGAAGACCATACCGACGGGGATCTGAAAAGCGTCCCACTGCCCCGGCGACAGGCCGAAATCCGAAAGACTCAGATAGCGGTCCGGCACGGCGCGGTAGTGGCCTCCTCCCGCGCCCTCGGAGGTAAACAAGAGGTAGCACCCCCGACAGGCGCACAACAGGTTTCGGGCCTCGAGGTCTACGAGGTGCCCGTGTTCATCCGAGATGGGCTCCATGCAGATCTCACAGCGCTCTCCGGCCAGAACGACGGGACGCGGCTTCTGCTGGCGTATCCGCTGCAGGACTGCCAGCGGATCGTTCACGCCATCACCTCTGAGGGACAGCTCTCGTAGTCCGGCTTGCGACCCAAGGCAACCGGCGTTTCCACGCCCGCCTCAGACGGCTGCTCCACGTCGATCCTCACGATTTCTGGTGCGGCCTCGACGATGGCCCGCTCCACGGCATGCTGGAGCGTCACCGCCGACGACGGGCACCCGTCGCAACTCCCGAGGAGACGCAACAACACCGCGCCGGCACCGAGGTCGACGTCGAGCAACTCGACGTCGCCCCCGTGCTGGGCGAGAAACGGCCTTACTTCAGCCAGCGCCGATTCCACCCGGGCCTGGGTGGAATCGGGATGCAGGCCGTGAACCAGCAGAAGACTGGCCAACAGTTCGTCTTCAAGCAGTCGCGCCATCAGGCCGGGCGAGAATCCATCTGCCGCCATCTCAGTCACCCGCGTCAGGGCGGCTCCATACAGGTCGGTGACCAGCCGAACCAATTCCTCGGCGCGGGCGTACATGCGAGGTTCTGCTCCCGCCTGCAACTCGTCGAGGAGCTTCTCGATGCGGTCGCCGACGGCTCGGAGGTTCTGAGGAGGGGCCATCATCCTCCGGTGGGGCCCGGCATCAATCGGCCAGTTCTGGATTCGCCACCTGGGTCGGCGAGTGCAGCTTCTTGAGAACCTTTCCCTTGCCGAGGTACATGTGCACCCCGCACGGCAGGCACGGATCGAAGCTGCGCACCGTTCTCATGATGTCGATGCCTTTGAAGTGGTCGAGGTCGTTCTCCTCGAAGATCTGGCAGCCCATGACGGCGTCTTCATACGGACCCGGAGTTCCGTAGACGTCGCGCGGATTGGCGTTCCACGGGGTCGGCGGGTACGGGTGGTAGTTCGCTATCTTGCCTTCCTTGATCACCATGTGGTGGGAAAGGACGCCGCGAACCGCCTCGGTGAAGCCGCAGCCGATGGCCTCGTCGGGCACTTCGAACGGCTCCCACGTCTTGGTCTTGCCGGCCCTCACGTCAGCCAGCGCCTTCTCGATGAAGTCGAGGGCGGCGGCCGCCGCATAAGCCTGGAAGTACGTCCGGGCCCGGTCCCTCTCGATGGTGTTGGACCACTGAGGGACCTTCCATTCGAGGTCGACCGCAGGCTTCAGCGCCGTCTTCGGCAGGTGGATCTTTACGCTGGTCCCTGTCGCTTTGATGAAGTTGGTGTTTACCAGACCCGATAGGGCCGTGGACCACAGGCGTGCGAGGGGGCCGCCCCCCGTGTCCAGCGCGAGGTGATCCTTGCCGTCGAACCAGCGGGGCGACATGACCCAGCTGTACTTCTCGTCGAAGTCCCGCTTCTGCGGCAGGGGCAGGGTGTGCTGATTCCAAGGGTGGTTGCGGTCCACCGGGTTGCCGAGCGGATCCTTGGTGACGAACATCTCCTGGTCTTCCCAGCTCCCGTAGTAGGAGCTGCCGAGCAGGATCCGGATCCCCAGGTTGATATCGACCAGATCGTTGGTCACCAGCTTGCCGTCGACCACGACTCCGGGCGTGACGCCCATGGCGCGGCCCCACTCGGTCATGTCCTGGTAGCGGAAGTTGCAAACGGCCGGGTCCTGGAAGGCGCCCCAACAACCGAGCAGGATGCGCCGGTTGCCCACTTGCTCGTAGCCCGGCATGGCCTGGTAGAAGAAGTCGAACAGGTCGTCGTGCATCGGAACCACGCGCTTCATGAACTCCACGTAGCGCATCAGGCGGGTGTAGTAGTCGGTGAACAGCTGGATCGTGGCGGTGGTGCCGACGCCGCCGGGATACAAGGTGGACGGGTGCACGTGGCGCCCCTCCATCAAGCAGAACATCTCCCGGGTATAGCGGCTGACTTGTAGCGCCTCGCGGTAGAACTCGCCCGAGAAGGGATTGAGCGACCGCATGATGTCGCCGATGGTCCGGTACCCGTGGTCGGCCGCGTGCGGCGATTCGGTCTGGTTGGCCCGGTCCAGCACGCCGGGGTTGGTCTCGGCGACCATCTTCTCGCAAAAGTCCACTCCGACCAGGTTCTCCTGGAAGATGTTGTGGTCGAACATGTACTCGGCCGCTTCGCCCAGGTTGACGATCTGCTCGCCGAGCGCAGGCGGGTGCACCCCGTACGCCATGTTCTGGGCATAGCACGAACACGTGGCGTGGTTGTCACCGCAAATACCGCAAATGCGGCTGGTGATGAAGTGGGCGTCGCGGGGGTCCTTGCCCTTCATGAAGATGCTGTACCCGCGGAATATCGAAGACGTGCTGTGGCAATCGACGACCTTGCCCTGGCCGAAGTCGATCTTGGTATAGATGCCCAGGCTGCCGACGATGCGCGTGATCGGATCCCACGCCATCTCGACGAGGCCGTCGGCGTTTTTGGTCTTGGTCGCCATAGCTACTTCCACTCTCCCTTGTATCCGGTAAGAAGCTGCGAACCTGTCACCCGCCACTTGGGCTCTTCGTCGACGGTCTTGGCCGTGATGCGTCTCAGGCTTCGAATGGCGGTGCCGTACAGCCCGCTGGCGAGCGTGGACACGCGAGCGCCGGGGGGCTCATCCATGAAGGGCATGAACTTGTCGGGGAATCCGGGCATGGTGCAGCCGATACAGATGCCGCCCACGTTCGGGCAACCACCGACGCCGTTGATCCAGCCCCGCTTGGGAACGTTGCACTTGACGACTGGTCCCCAGCAGCCCAGCTTCACGATGCACTTAGGAGAGCCATACTCATCGGCGAAGTCTCCCTGCTCGTAGTAGCCCGCCCGGTCGCAGCCTTCGTGGACGGTGGCGCCGAACAACCAGGTCGGGCGTAAGGCGTCGTCGAGGGGAATCATCGGCGCCTGGCCCGTCGCCTGGTAGAGCAGGTAGAGGATCGTTTCCGACAAGTTGTCGGGGTGGGTGGGACAACCGGGCACGCAGACGATCGGAATGCCAGCCTTCGACTTCCAGCCCCAACCGAGATAGTCGGGGACGCCCATGGCACCCGTCGGGTTGCCCGCCATGGCGTGGATGCCGCCGTAGCACGCGCAAGTGCCGGCACACAGCACGACCAGAGCCTTAGGCGCCAAGCGGTCGAGCCACTCGCTCGTGGTCATGGGCTGGTCGGTCTCGGGGTTGTTGCCGAAGCCGCACCAATAGCCCTCTTTCTTGATGGCCTCGTTGGGTATCGAGCCCTCGACCACCAGGACGAACGGGTCCAGCTCCCCGCGGTCGGCCTTGAAGAACCACTCGATGAAGTCATCCGCCCCGCCAACTGGACCGCATTCGAAGTCGATCAGCGGCCAGTGGACGGCGATCTTGGGCAGGCCGGGCAGCGCGCCCAGGGCGATCTCCTCGATGCTCGGCTGGGTCGCCGCGGTCAGCGCGACCGAATCACCGTCGCAGCTGAGCCCTGCGTTGATCCAAAGGACGTGGACGACAGTCTCGTCCGGTGGCGCCTCGGTTACCGTCACGTCGCGTGCCTCCCCGTAGTTTCCAGCCGCGCGTCACGAGCGGCTATCCGAAGTTCTACAGCGACTCCGTACTCCCGTCTATGAGTGTGTTCTGCACCGTTCGACGGTCTGGGCGGACCCTCCATTGACACGCGACCCGGGAGGGGCTAGGAAGACCTGGACTCCTCGAGCGGTTGTGGCGTCAGATAGAGGCGCGTGCTCGCGGCCGATCTCGGACGAGGGTGCCTATGCCAATCGAAGAGAGCAGCCCCAAATCGGCAGCGACGATCAGCACGACGTCGCGCTTCGAGTTGGCCCCGCCTCGTCGCTTCATCCTGCCGGCCGTCCTACTTTTGCTGTCTGAGCGGCCCGGCTACGGGTACGGGCTGGTCCCGCGCTTGCAGGAGTTTCGCTTCGGTCACGTCGACCGTCCCGCCGTCTACCGGGCCCTGGCACAACTCGAGCGAGACGGGCTGGTGGAGGCCTCCTCGCAGAACCCCACCGCCGGCCAGGCCCGTCGCGTCTACCGGGTGACCTCCCTAGGGAACAAGGTTCTCCGGGTGTGGATGGGGGTGATCAAGGAGGAGCATGACTACCTGGGTCAGGTGTTGCGGCGATACCAGGCAACGGGAACGCCCGACTCCGTGCTGGCCGAGGTAGAAGGAGGCTGGGCCGGCGCCCTCGGCCTCGGCTGGTCGCCCGTCTCTCCCACCTCGGCTGCTCCCCGGCGCCTCGTGCCACTCGAAGCCGAGGCGGACCTAGCGAGCACCGAGACCCCATCGGTAGCTGAGCAGGAGGCGGGAAGCGCCTGTCCTCACGTTCAGCGCTTCCGTTTGGTGCCGGACCGCTCAGTGGTGCTCATCGACGTCCGCTCGACCGTCGGGCCCCTTTCCTTCGGGGCGGTGGGCGTCGGCGGTTGGGTTGAAGCGGCGGTCGACGGCGTGAAGTTGCGCACCGACATCGCGCCCTCGGCGCGCCTCGAGATCGACGTCTCCGGACTCCGGTCGGGCAACCGGGTATACGACGCTGAGCTGCTGCGGCGCATCGATGCCCGACGCTTCCCCCAGGCCGTGGTGGAGCTCCGCGAGTGCGCGGCCAACGGCCCGGGCACGATGTTCCGCTTGACGGGCGAGCTGACCTTCCATGGCGTGACCCGCCCGGCCAACGGCGCCGTCAGCGTCGAGGTTTCGGCGGAGCGGCGCCTCGTGATCACGGGGGAGCAGGCTTTCGACATCAGAGACTTCGCCATACCGTCGCCAAGCGTCCTCATGCTCCGCATCTACCCCGACATCAGAGTTCGACTTCACGCCGAAGCCGAACTGGAGGAGGCCCCGTGAACACGTTCCTCGTGCTAGCCGCCGGCTACGTCGTAGGCGCCAAGACCCGAGGTCAGGACCTCGACCGCCTGACCCAGTCCCTCAAGGCCCTATGCCAGACCGACGAGTTCGCCGATGTGCTGTCAGCGACTCGAGCCCAGCTCGGCAACACCCTGCGCGAGCTGGCGTTAGTTGTTGACGGTCAAGGAGATCTGCCCGACACCGGCGACGACATCGTCGCCAAGGTCAGACATCTCGTGGGTCCGCGGTGATCTAGCGACTCACGCCTGCGCGCCCTCGGTCACGTCCTGGCCTATCCCCCGCAAGCCCATGGCTGTACCATCCGAGCCGGTGGCAAGCTGCGCCCGCACCCTGATAGCCCGGACTTGCTGGTCCGACCGGACGACCCGGTAGTCGGCCTCGAATGGGCGGCCGTCCGCCACCGATGCTTCCATCTCAGCGCCGACCCGACCCCGATCCGCCGGGTGTATAGCGGCGAGATAAGACTCGATGGTGCCGTCGAAATCGAGCGGGTCGACCCCGTGGATCCGGTAGAACTCCGCGCTCCACTGCACTGCGCCGGTCCTGACATCCCAAAGCCAGCTGCCGATGTGCGCTACCGCCTCGCCTTCCTGCAGCCGACCTTCTACCTCCGCCAGGGTGGCTTGGGCCAAGCGTTGCTCGGTCACGTCCCTGACGATGAGGACCAGGGCCACGCAGGAGCCCTGGTCGTCGAGTACGGGACACATCGAGAGCGACACCGGCATGGGCATGCCGTCGGCTCGAAGCACCTCGCTGTCGAACTGCCTGATCCGGTCCCCGGCCAGGACGCGCTCGGTCACCAAGTGCACGTCCTGGCGTAAATGTTCGGCGAAGAGTCGCTCGACCGGCTGGTCGAGGACGTCGGCTTCAACGGATCCGAACAGCCGGACGGCGGTGGCGCCCCAGCTCGTGATCCGCGTGGATGCGTCGCACGTGAAGATGGCGTCGTCGGAAGTTTCCACGACCGCCTTCAGCAGCGCCTCCGGTGAAGCCCGCACCGCGACGCCGGCCTGTTGTGCTACTCCAGTTTGACTCATTGGCGGACAACTGCTTATCGCAACTCGGGCGATCTTTGTGAACGACGCTCGCGAGCCGGCCTACCGGAAGTCCCTCGAATGCAGCGTCGTCGGCGACAAGGAGAGAGGACGGATGCGCTCGACCACCACATTGATGACCGTCTCCACCCGCTCCAAACGCCCGTCGACGACCAAGGCCGGGCTGGATCGGGCCGCCCGGCGATACCGCTTCCAGGCCCCCGCCGAGCAGATCACGTTGATCAGGCCGGTCTCGTCCTCCAAGTTCATAAAAGTGACCCCTTGTGCGGTCGCCGGCCTCTGCCTGTGGGTGACGACCCCCGCGACGGTCACCCTCTCACCTGCCGGTATGTCGACCAGGCTCGCCGCGGTGACGACCCCCGCGCCGGCCAGCTCCGCCCGCACGAACTCCGTGGGATAGCTGTTCGGGGACAGGCCGGTAGCCCACAAGTCCGCCTGATTGGACTCCACCGGGGTCATGTCAGGAAGCAGCGGGGCATCCGCCCCGGTCACCAGCCCGGCCAGGCGGGGTTGGGCCGGGGCCGGCGCGGCCGCACCGGTCGCACCGCCCCCGGCTGCCGCCACCACTCCCGCGCCCCAAAGCGCCGCTCGGCGAGACAGGCCGAAGCAACCGAACGCCCCCGCCGTGGCCAGCGCTTCCGCCTGCGCGGCCGACAAGCCGGCCCGGCGCGCCACGTCTTCCATGTCGCCATAAGGCCGGCCGGCCTCGATCTGCGCCGCCAACTCGTCCCCGATCCCCCTCACGTACGACAGCCCCAACCGCACCGCAGCGCCCCCCGCTGAGGACGGGGACGCCTCCAACGAAGATGCGGCGCGGCCCAGGTTCACGTCGGGCCGGCGCACTTCCACCCCGTGACGGCGGGAGTCACCCACGATCGTCTGTGGCGACCAGAATCCCATGGGCTGCCCGTCCAGGAGCCCGGCGCAGAAAGCGGCCGGATAAAAGTGCTTGAGCCAAGCCGAGGAATACACCAAGTAGGCGAAGCTCACCGAGTGGCTCTCTGGGAAACCAAAGTTGGCGAAGGCCACCAGCTTCTCCCAGATGGCATCAGCCACCTCTCCTTCTATCCCCCGCTCGGCCATCCCGGAATACAGCCGCGCCCGCAACTGCTGCATCTTCTCCACGCTGCGCTTGGAGCCCATGGCCTGGCGCAGCCGGTCGGACTCGGCCGGGGTGAAGCCGGCCACGTCGATGGCCATCTGCATCAGCTGCTCCTGGAACAGCGGCACCCCGAGGGTCTTGGCCAAGCTCCGCTCCAGCAAAGGGTGCAGGTACGTAACCTCTTCCGCCCCGTTGCGTCGCCGGATGTACGGATGAACCGACCCGCCCTGTATCGGCCCCGGCCGTATCAGGGCCACTTCCACCACCAAGTCGTAGAACGTCCTCGGCTTGAGCCTGGGCAGGGTCGCCATCTGGGCCCGACTTTCTACCTGGAACACCCCCACCGAGTCGGCCCGACACAACATGTCGTACACGGCGTCCTCCTGCTGTATCCGCGCCAGGTCCACTTCGACGCCGTGGAAGGCACGAACGTGGTCGACCGTGGCGTGGAGCACCGTCAGCATGCCGAGCCCAAGCATGTCGAACTTGACCAGGCCGGCCGCGGCGCAGTCATCTTTGTCCCACTGCAGGACGCTGCGGTCGGCCATGCGGGCCCACTCCACCGGGCACACCTCGGCCACCGGACGATCGCACAGCACCATGCCCCCCGAGTGGATGCCGAGATGCCTGGGAAAATGTTGGACCTCGTCGGCCAACCCCATCACCGCATCTGGGATCTCGTGGTCACCGAAACCGGCGGTAACCGATAGCGGCCCCCAGCCGTCAACCTGCTTCGACCAGGCGTCGAGCTGGCCGGGCGCGGCACCGAGCGCCTTGCCCATGTCCCGCACCGCGGAGCGAGGCCGGTAAGTGATCACGTTGGCCACCTGTGCCGCGCAACCCCGCCCGTAACGACGGTACACGTACTGGATGGCCTCCTCTCTCCGGCTGCTTTCGATGTCCACGTCGATGTCTGGTGGGCCGTCGCGCTCGGGGGATAGGAACCGTTCGAACAGCAAACCCAGCGCCACCGCGTCAGCGTTGGTGATCCCGAGCGCATAACACACCGCCGAGTTGGCTGCCGACCCCCTCCCTTGGCAATAGATCTCGTGGATCCGGCAGAACTCCACGATGTCCCACACGATGAGGAAGTAGCCGGCAAAGCCAAGACGGTCGATCATGTCCAGCTCGTAGTCGATCTGGGCCCACGCCTTGACCCCGATGCCGACGTCCCGCATGGGATGGGTGCGGGGCCCGTAGCGGCGGATCCCGCCCTCCTCGGTCAGATGCCGGAGCCAGCTCATCTCGGTGTGGCCTTCCGGTACTGGCCACGGCGGCAAGTTGGGCGCCACCAGGGCCAGGTCGAACGCGCACTCCCGGCCCAGGACCGCGGCGCGCTCCACCACACCGGGGTAGCGGGCGAAGCGCCGGGTCTGTTCGGCCCCGCTACGCAAGTGGGCGGCCGCGGCCGCGGGAAGCCAGCCGTCTATGTCGTCGAGGCTGCGCCGGGCTCGCACCGCGGCTAGGGCCGACGCCAAGCGGTTGCGGGCCGGGTGGTGATAGTGGACGTTGTTGGTGGCGACGATCTCGGTGCCGGCGCGGGCGGCGAGCGCGACGAGGGCGTCGTTGCGCGCCGAGTCGAGGGGGTCGCCGTGGTCCCACAGCTCGACCACCACATTGGCCGGCCCGAACAACCGCTGCAGGCGTCCCAACTCCATTGAGGCCCGGGCCGGGCCGTGTGCTACCAGGGTGGAGGGAACGATCCCCTTGCGGCAACCGGTCAGGAGCACCCAGTGATCGGTAGCCTGCTCCCGAGGCCCGCTCACCGTTACCGGGGCCGTCCCGCGAGCGGCCCCGAAGTCCGGCAACGACCCGGCCCCGATAGCAGAGAGGGTCTCGACGTCCACCAAGGGCCGTCCTTTTTCCCGGCCAGACAGATGGGCCGCCGACAGGGCCCGGCACAGCCGGGTGTAGCCGGTGGGGTCCCGGGCCAGTATCAGCAGGTGAGTGCCCTCCGGGTCGGCGACTCCGTTTTGCGGGCGGGTCAGCCCGACCGAGAGCTCCGCCCCGAAAATCGTCGGCAGGCCCACGGCCCGGGCCGCCTCGGCGAAGCGGACCACGCCGTACATGCCGTCGTGGTCGGTGATGGCCAGGGCTTCCAGGCCCAGGCGGGCCGCCTCCTCAGCCAGCTCCTCGGGGTGGGAAGCTCCGTCGAGGAAGCTGAAGTTGGAGTGGCAGTGCAGCTCGGCGTAGGGCACTGCGGCCGACCGGCGGCCGGCGGCCAGGTCGGGAGGCGGCTGGTAGGTCGGCCTCTTGTACGACCAGGCCGGGCTGTCCCCGCCGTCGCCCCACGGCCCCGGACGTTCCGGATCCCGCGGCCCCGGACGTTCCGGATCCCGCGGCCCCGGACGTTCCGGATCCCGCGGCCCCGCTCGACCGGACAGCGCCGCCTCCAACTCCCTCCACGGCACGGGGGGGTTCTGGTAGCCCACGGCGCCACGCTAGCGAACGTATGTTCGATTCGCCAGAGGGATCCGCTCGCGCCACGCGGCTCTTGCGTTCAGCGGGGGCGGAGAGCGGGTTGGTGCCGCGGGAAACTCAGTTGATGCTGAAGGGTGGATACGGGTCGGCCAACAGGAAATACCAGGCGTTGACTCGGGTCGACCAGAACCCGACGCCCACTACGAACTTGCGCAACCCCAACGGCCATCTGCCCGTGATGAGCACGGCGAAGAAAGCGATGATCCACGCGACCTCGAGCCCGATCACGAGCACGATGCCGAACAAGGCCTGCGGGATGATGAAGAGAAAACGAAGGATTACCGCGAGCCGCGAATACTGCTGAGCGGGAACGATATTCAGCCACGCCGGATCGCCGCCGGGCTCCCCATACCCCGACGGTATCCCGAACGCAGGGTAGGGCTCTCGCAGGAACAGGGCGAACGTCAGGACACGCCATTGGTACCGTTCGATACCAGCGAGGAAGTTACCGATCCCTGGTGGCAGTTGCCCGGTAAACACAATCGCGAACCACGCGACAATGGCGAGCACCTCAGCCACGATGCGCAGTACGTACAGGATGATGAAGTGCGGAATGGCCAGGATATAGTTCCCGATCACCCGCCAACGAGCGACCTCTAGTGGTGAGTCCAATCCCGCGGTCACGGGGTAGCTCGGATCCGACGCCAACGAAGTCGGCCCGCTGCTCGGAGGAACGAACCCGCCACCTTGCGGCGGATAGGCATCGCCCGGCCCAGGAGGTGGGTAACCGCCACCCGGAATGTCCTGCCCGCCAGCTCCCCCATTCGGATCACTCATGGTGTCCTCCCGCTTCACCCGTGGCATGCACGACGACGGTCGTCTCAGGAGACAGTGTCGCACACAGAGCGTTCGCGACATGGTGATGACCCCCCGCATGCCCGCATTCCCCGCGGCGCGGCGCGGTGTTCAGCTAACGCGCCAGTGGGTTTCGTGTTTGAGCAACCTGCTGGCGCGTTGCCTGCAAATATTTCAGGCAACGCGCCAGCGGATCGACCAGCGCCAAAGTCATTGGCGCGTTAGCGCGATCTAGCGCGATCTAGCGCCGCGAGACCCGATCGGCGCCGGTAAACCGGCGCCGCCAAGCCCGAGGACCTCACCGCTCCAGCCCGCGACCTGCCGAGCCCATGAGGTCGAGGAAGTTGTCGCAGTAGAACCGACGGCGCGTTTCCGCGGGAACGTCGCCGAGAGACGCTTCGAAGCGCTCGATAGGCCGGCGACCCCCTTCGACGTGGGGATAGTCCGAGGAAAACATGCACACCTCGTGGCCCGCCTCCCGGATGATCCATCCGACGTCCTCCGTGGGATACGGCGTGGCCCGCACCTGCCGACGGACGTACTCCGAGGGCCGGAGCGACAGATCCCGCAAGCGCTCTTCGTGGCGGCCGAAGGCATCGAGCGCCGACTCCATCTGGCGCATCCACGAGGGCAACCACACCGCCCCCTGCTCGATCACCCCTACCCGCAAGTCAGGGAATCGCTCGAGCACGCCGTCGAAGATCATGGTGGCCAGCGTTTGCATCGGTGGATGCGGGATGGCCATGTAGTCGACCGAACGGAAGTTCTCTTCGCCGCCGTGAAAGTCAGGAGGCACCGGCAGGCCGTTGCGGAAGTAGCCGCCGGGGATCAGGTCGCCGGTGCCACCGACGTGGAAGACGATCGGGAGTCCCGCTTCCTGGGCGGCGGCCCAGACCGGGTCGAGGGCTACGTGGCTCGGAGAGTGTCCGGCCGGGCAGCCCGACGCTATGAGCAGGGCCCCCGCCCCGGCGCCAATCGCTTCGCGCGCCATGGCCAAGGCTCGGTCGAAGTCGGCCAGCGGTACGTAGCAGGTGGGCAGCAACCTGGAATCGGCCGAGCAGAACTCGAGCATGCCGCGGTTGTGGGCCCTGGCCACGCCGTAGGCGAGATCCAAGTCGTCGCCGTGTTCCCAGTCGTACAGCCGACGGTTGTGGAAGGTGTTGAACACGAGCTGGCTCGAGAAACCCAACAGGTCGAGGGCTCGGCCGCGGTCCTCGGCCAAGAAGGAACCCGTGGCCGCAAAGTTCTTGCGCAGCATGATCTCCTCGGCTTCGACGGCGAGGTATTCGTCGGAGCGGTGACGCCCGGTCAGTCGGTCGAACGCGACCAGCAGGTCCCGCTGCTGCTCAGCGGGGTCACCGGTCTGGCGCAGCTCGTTGCCTCCGGGGTAGCTCAGCGGGCGGATCCTGTCGCGCAGCGCCGGCTCGGCATGGTCCCGCAGCCAGGTCGGCGTCTCCATAAGGTGGGCGTCGGCATCGTGAATCAGGCGCTGCGGGTCGCTGTTGTATGGCCTGGCGGACTGGTGGCTGCCGGTCACGGTCACGATTCCCCTCCTAAGAGCGCGGCGGTCCCGTCGAGTACAGCACTTTCGCCGACCGGTCGCGAGGCCGCCCTGTGCCAAGCTGCGGCGATGGCCACGTTCATTGCCCGCTTCGAACCTGCGGCCACGGCGAAACCCGGGGCCCTACGGCTGGCCGTCAAGGACCTCATCGACATGACAGGAACGCCCACTACCAACGGTTCAAAGGTGGTGGCAGCCAGCGCGGGCGGCGGGCCCGCCACGACCGACGCCGCCTGCCTGGCCGGCGCTCGCGAGGCCGAAGCCAAGGGTGAGGTGACGATCGTCGGCAAAGCCAACTTGCACGAGCTGGCCTTCGGCGTCACCGGGATCAACCCGTGGTTCGGGACTCCGGTCAACCCCATCGACCCTCGCCTCGTTCCCGGCGGCTCGTCGAGCGGTTCGGCCGTAGCCGTCGGCACGGGAGAAGCCGATATCGCCTACGGGTCGGACACGGGGGGATCGATCCGCGTCCCGGCCGCGTGCTGCGGCGTGGTCGGGCTCAAGACGACCCGCGGCCGGGTATCTCTCGAAGGCGTGCGCCCGCTAGCTCCATCCCTCGACACCGTCGGGCCCATGGCCGCCACCGTGGACCTGACGGCGCGGGGAATGGCCCTCTTGGAACCTGGCTTCGCGGTAGCCGGCAAGGCGGCGGAATCGGTCGGGCGCATGCGGCTACCTGCAGACGAGCACATCAACGTCGCCCTGGACGCGGCCTTGCACGCGGCCGGGCTGGCCGTGGTCGACGTCGAGCTGCCCGGTTGGGATGCGGTGACGAGCTCCACCATGACGATCCTGATGGCCGAGGCCTGGCAAGTGCACGCCGAGCTGTGGCGCCACCACGCAAGCGAGCTGTCACCCGACGTCAGCGCCCGGCTCGAGGAGGCGTCGCAAATCAGACCCGAAGAGGTAGCGGCCTGCTGGGAACAAGCGCGCGAGTGGGTGGCCCGGCTCTCTACCTTGTTCACGCGCGTCGAAGTCCTCGCGCTGCCCACCCTCGCGAGCGAACCACCCACGATCGAGAACGCGGCCCGGCTGTCGGACATGCGCCACGTCGCGCCGTTCAACGTGACCGGCATCCCGGCCCTGTCCATGCCCGTCTCGACCCCAGGCAAATACCCGGCCAGCCTGCAGCTGGCGGGCCCGGCCAGAAGCGAGGAGATCCTGCTGGCGACGGCCGCCGCGGTCGAAGCCGCGGCGCCGTGGAAACGACATCGGTGACCCGACGCCGGGCCGGCCATCCGGTCAGCTGAAGGGCTTGGGCGCCGCCCCTTTGACGCTGGTGCGGAACATCTCCCGACGGGCGCCGGAGTAGTCGTTGAGGGCGTTGTGCAAGGTGCAGCGGTTGTCCCAGACGGCGAGGGTGTGGCGTTCCCATCGGAGGCGGCAAGTGAAGTTCTCGTTGATGCTGTGGCGGTACACATGGTCGAGCAGGGCCCTCGACTCGAGGGGATTCCAACCCTCGAACTGGGTCGTGTACACGGGGTTCAGGTAGAGCGCGGCTCGACCAGTGACGGGATGCTCGATGACCGCCGGGTGCGGATGCTGTTTGTAGGCCTCGGCCGACGGCTCTATGGCCATGGACGAAAGGCCCTTCACTTTGTCCAGGACCCCTCCGGTCCCATACGCCATCCCGGCGGAGTGGACCGCCGTCATCCCGACCAGCGTCTTCTTCAATCCCGACGACAAGGTCTCGAAAGCCAGATACTGGTTGGACCACACCGTGTCTCCGCCGTGGTCAGGTACCTCCCACGCGTGGAGCAGCGTGTAGGACGGCGGCTCGGCCAGGTAGCTCAAGTCCGTGTGCCAGGCGTTGGCGAAGTTGAGCTGATCCGCCGGCTCCTTGATCACCCGGATGACATACGGCCGGCCTTCGAGCGGAGTGACGAACGGAGTCACGTCCCGCCCGCCGAGCAAGTCGGTGACCCGTTCCAAGTCGTCGAGGTCCATGTCCTGCTCGGGCAAAAAGACGACCAAGTATTCGGCGAGCGCCTTCTTCAGTCCCTCGAGCTGCTCGGCTTCGGTCACTTTCGTCAGGTCGATGCCGGTCAACACGGCTCCGAGAGCGCCCGCGACCGGATGGATGTCGGGCCGGGTCACCAGGAGAGAGCGTAGCGTCTCCCTTGCTGGAGAGGACGGCTGCGTAGACTTCACGGTCTTGACGGCCCCGAACCCCCACTCGCGCCGCGCCGCTCCTCTCGGCTACAGCGACGAAGTCGATGGGTCCAACCGCGAGGCCCGTCGGCCCCGCTGGTGGACCGAGGTCGTGGTCATCGTGTGGTTGTGCTGGGTGTACGACGCCATCGCCAACCTGGCCCCGTTGCGGCGGGCCGCCGCGTACGCCCACGCGGCCAGCGCCTTGCATCTCGAGAAGTCGCTGCACCTCGACCCCGAAGCGGCGCTCGACCACTGGCTCGCTCACCAACACGTCCTGGCCGTGTTGGTCTCCAATTACTACGACAACGCACACTTCATCGTCACGTTGGGGCTCGTCGGGTGGTTGTGGTGGAGATATCCGGCTCTATACCGTCCGCTGCGTACTGGCCTGGTGCTGACCAACGTCATCGGAATGGTGGTGTTCTGGCTCTACCCGATGGCCCCGCCCCGGTTGCTCGACCCGGGCGTCTACACCGACGTCGTGGCCAGCACCCACGCCTTCGGGTCCTGGCACTCGGGCACGCTCGCCACAGCCGCCAACCAGCTCGCCGCCATGCCTTCGCTACACATCGCTTGGGCTTCGTGGTCTGCGCTGGCCGTGTGGCGGATCTTCGCCGGCCGTCGCTTCCGTTGGGTCGCGTGGATATACCCGATGGTGACCTCGGTCGCAGTGCTGTCGACCGGCAACCACTACCTCCTCGACGTCCTGGCCGGATTCGTCACTTTCGTCGTCGCCACCTTCGTCGGTGACCGGTGGCAGGGGTGGTGGACCACCCGGCAGGCCCACACCGCCCTTTCGGATCGCCCGGCCTGATCCCTCACCCGCCGATCACCTCGCCGGCCACCACATCCTGTTTGCTGGGCTGAAAGAATCCCGGCATGGACGCGACCGACCTCATGCTCGGGGCGTGGGAGGACCTGGTGGCCGGTAGCGCTGACGGCGCACCGTCGCCAGTGGAGATAACCGGAGCAGGCGGCCTTCTCGCTTCCCACCTTCCCGTCGAGGAGGTGGCCGCCGCGTGCGTGGGCTTGGCCCTAAGCTCCGCCGCCACCCTGCAGCGACAGCGCACCGGTTCAACCTCGCATGCGGCGCTGGATCGCGCCCACGTGGCCTCGGCCGTGCGCAGCGAGCGGCACTTCCGCCAGGATGGCAGCCCCGGGGGCCTGGGGTTCGCCCCGCTCTCCCGCTTCTGGGCCACGTCCGACGGCTGGATCCGCACCCACGCCAACTACCCGTGGCACCGGGCCGCGCTGCTCTCGGCCCTGGCCACAGCGCCGGACGTCGACGACATCGAAGCCGCCATGGCTGAACGGCTCGCCGAGGACATCGAGCAGGCCGTGTTCGCGGCCGGCGGGGTGGCCGGAGCGGTCCGCACGCTCGAAGCGTGGGCGTCCCATCCTCAGGGCCGCGCCGTCGCAAGTGAACCGCTGATAGGCCATCGACTCGCCGGCGACGCGCCGCCTCGCGTGAGGCGAGTCGGCCAGGCCGGCGACCTCCCGATGGAGGGCGTCCGAGTCCTGGACTTGACCCGGGTGATTGCCGGGCCGGTGTGCACCCGTTACCTGGCCGCTCTGGGCGCCGAGGTCCTCCGCGTCGACCCTCCCGACCACCCCGACCTGCCGCCTGGCCAACCGGGCGACACCTTGCTCGCCAAGCGCAGCACCTTGGTCGACTTCGACACCCCCGAAGGAGCGAGGACACTGCACGACCTGATCGACCTCGCCGACGTCGTCGTGTGCGGCTACCGGCCGGGGTCGCTCGGCCGGTTCGGGCTGGGCGCCGAACAGTTGGCCGACCGCCATCCCGGCCTCGTCGTGTTGCATCTGAGCGCGTGGGGTTTCACGGGCCCGTGGTCGGACCGGCGCGGCTTCGACAGCATCGTGCAAGCACCCTCAGGCATCGCCATGAGCGAGTCGTCGACGGGCACCGAGCCCGGGGCGCTTCCCTGCCAGCTCCTCGACCACGGAACGGGCTACCTGGCTGCGGCTGCCGTGCTGGACGGGATTCGCCGACAAGAAGTCAGTGGAGGCACCCACGTGCGGCAGGTTTCGTTGGCCCGCACGGCCTGGTGGCTTACGTCGCTGCCGCGAGCGGCCCGGTCTAGCGACGAGACCGCCGGCGCGGACGTCTCGACGTGGCTGGTCGACCTCGTCAGCTCGAGAGGGCCGATCCGTGCCGTCAGCCCCCCCGGGCGGCTCGGCGGTCGCGCCCTGGGATGGCCGTCATTCGCCACCGGATACGGCGACGACCGGCCGGCCTGGCGTTGAGCGCCGACCCTCACGACGAGTCAACTTGCCGCTCGATGTCGGCCAGGTGGTGGCGGGCCTCGTGGAGGGTGTGCACGGCCACCCATCGCAGTGAACGCTCAGATGTCGTCGGGAAGTTGTACATGAGGGTCCGCTCCCAGTCGGCGGGCCCGAGCCGCGACAACACGTTGGCGAACAGCCGGGCCGCATCCTCGAGTTGGCGGGCGACGTCGGCCGGGAGCTGCTCGGAATAGCCGTCGTGCTCGACCCGATCGTCGCGGCCCATGGGCGTCAACGACGGCCGCTCCACCTGCCTAGCCAGCAGCACGCGCTCGCGCTGGACGAGGATCACGTCGCGGAGGTGACAGCCGTACTCGAGAGGTGACCACGTCCCCGTCGCCCGGCGCCGGGCTACGTCGGCCGCCGGGTCCCGTAGAACGGCCGCCATACGGAGAGAGCTTTCGACGATGGCAGGTCCGGCGCCGTCTGATTCTTCCGGTACGTACACAAACCCGCACTCGTCGCAACGATCTCGATCCATCGCTCCCCGTCCTAAGTACTCGGATTCCTAAGTGCCCGGATTCCTAAGTGCCCGGATTCCTAAGAGCCCGGAGAAACCTGCACGAGGCCGGGTTGCGAGGCCACCGCCCGCAGAGTATTCGCATCGGCGGTGCTCGCCACCACGACGAGCATGTTGCCGCTCCTGTAAGCGCCCCGGCTCGGCATCAACTTGGGTACGGCGGAAGCGGCCTGCCCGTTGGAATCGAACAGTTCGATGACGACGTCCCACCCGCTGCCGCCGCACGCGCTGCCCGTTGGGAAGTGGAAGTCCTGTCTGTAAGCGCCGTCGGTACCGCCTGGCTCTGCGTCATCCCAACATCCCCCCAGGGTGGCTCGAAGAGCTAGCTCTAAGGCCACGGCACTGCCCGAGTGCAGACTTCCGATCGGAAGGGTGTCGTGCGCCGCCACCGTCGAGGTCGTGGCGGCGGCGCCCGTAGGTGCGGGTGGCGTCGAGCGGCCGTGGCCTTCTGTGAGCAGGAGCACGATTCCCACCGATAGAAGGGCGCCCATGAGCACCGCGGTGATCCAGATCTGTCGTCGAGATGGGCCCGAGAGGGTACGGCCGTCTTCGCCTACCGGCATGCCGGCACGCCGCGGCCGGCGTTGTCGCTGTCGAGCCCCCGTCGCCTGGCTGGCAATACTTGGAACATGACCCATTCCTAATCCATCTCGGCAAGGGGGTGAGCGCGAGTCGGCGGTTCAGCCGTAGGAGGCCTCCACCCACCATCGCCCGGACTCCCGGGTTACCAAGTGGGCGTCGCCGCTCTCCAGCAGGACTTGAAGTCGGGCGCGACGACGGCCGCCGCCCTCCCACCATCGCTCCTCGAGCGGCCACGGCCCGGCCCAAGCGGCCACCATCGACCAAGGCCCGCCTTCGATCGAGATGGCGGCGGGGGCAGCACTAATGGCTCCTCGGCCGCTCACTTCGATCGGCTCGCCACCCACGTGGCGCAACTCGGCCGGGCGCGGCGACTGGTGCACCACCGCCGGTGAAGGCCTGACCAGGCGGCCCGGCCAAGGAGCCGGTGCCGGTGACTCCGCGAAATCGCCGGCGACTCGCGCTGACCCTTTCCCGAGCCGGCGTCGCTTCGGGGAGCCACGAAGAGCAGGTTCGACGTTGCGGGCATCCCCCCAAGGCACCAAGCGGACCTGCTCGGCGAATCCCCGGCCGCCTCCGAGGACCGCCGTCACCACAGCCTCTGGGCCGAGCACTCCCTGGACCCGCGCCAGGGCCCGGGCCGCCCGGGCGTCAGAGTCGGCCAAGCCTCCCCAAAACCCCATTTGCCGGCCGCCGTCCGGCCGGACTTCCTCGGGGGTCAGGCGCAGGAGGGTCAACCCCCCGGTCGGACCCCCAGAACCCCGAGCCAGCCAACCGTCCAACTGCCAGCGGGCCCGCTCCGAAAGCGCGTTAGCAGTGAGGGCACCCTCGTGACGCCAGTGGCGAACCAGGTGTTCGCCGTGCTCGGTCTCTACCTCTATGGCCACCTTGGTGCAGGTCAGCCCCACCGACCCCAACCGCTCTTGGAGCTCGTCGGCCAGGGCCTTGGCCACGAAAGCGGCGGCTTCGATCCGCTGCTCCGGGGGATCGAGTTCCGCGGTGACAATCAAGTCCGGAGGTGGGGTACGGGCGGCCAGCGGACGGTCGTCAAGAGCCTTGGCCAGTCGATGGGCGGCCGCGCCCCGAGCACCAAAACGACCCAGCACCGACGGTCCCGACAGAGCCGCCAGATCACCGAGGGTGCGCACCCCGAGGCGTACCAGCAAGTCGGCCAGGTCTCCGTAGTCAGGACCGAGCGCGCCCACCGGGTACGGGGCCAACCACGCCGGGCTACCGCCCGGCTCCACCACGACCACCCGCCCCCCGCCCGCCACCCGGGCCGCCAAGCCGGCGGCGAACAGGCCATCGGCCACCCCCACCCGGCACGCCGCCTGCCCAACCGTCCGGTCCACCACATCGGCCACCTTCTCTCCGAGGGCGACGTCACCACCGAAGTACCTCGACGGGCCCCGTGTGGCCAAGGCCAGCGCGCCGGGGGCGAGCACTTCGACTGCCCGGGCCAAAGACTCCACCGCCGCGACCACCGGCTCCCACTTCCGCGCATCCCGACCGGTATCAGCCGCCACCACCAGCAGCTCAGGACAACGCCCCTGGGCCTCCCGGCGCCGCAAACCCGGCCTCACACCGTCGGCTCGGCCTGCGGTGGTTACCGCCACCACGAGGTTGGCGGTAACCACCGCGGCTGGGACGTCCGGTGAGCAACCCGCAGCGACCACCGACCAGTCCGGCAACGAGGCCACCAGGACCCGCACGGGAGCCACTCAACCCACCAGCGCCGCCGCTTTACTCACCGGCACCCCCTCGTCAGCCGGCACCGCCTCGCCCGCCGGCACCGCCTCATCAGCCGGCGCCATTTCGCCCCCGGGGCCTGGCAACCAAAGGAGCTGGCGCCGCTCCCGGACCGCAGCCCGCCGGCCGGACAACGCCACTTCCACCCGCCGGGCCCGGAGATGCCCGTATCCGACCCCCAATCCGTCCCAGGCCGAACGGACCACAGCCAATCTGAAGTCCGGTGATTCGGGCCATCCGAACGCACCCGCAGGGCCACCCCCGTCGAGCACCACCATCACCACACCCCGCTCCCGAGCCCGGGCCGCCAACCGACGGGCGTCGCCGGCCCCGGCCCGGGCCGGCGGTCCTAGGAGCAGCAGATCCACCCCGTCGAGCAGAGCCGCCGCGGCCACCGTCCACTGATCGCCCGGGTAAGGAACGAGGGCCAGCCGCTCCAACCTCACCCCTAGCTCCGCCGCCGCCGCCAGCCCCAGAGAAGGCAGACCTACTGCGGCTGCCCACGCCCCGCTCCCTGTGACCGCCGCGACCAAGGCGAGAGCCACGGAGGACCCACCCGAAGAAGGCCCGATGACCACAGTGCTCCCCCGTCGTATCCCACCATCTGGAAAAAGACCGGCCATGGCACCAGGCACCCCTATCAGCCGGGTGTCGGCCGTCGCGACCGGCCGCCCCTTGGCCGCCGCGATATGCAAGGAGGCCACCGAAGCTTCCACCCCACTAAAGTAACGAACATATGTTCGTATTGGCAAACCCACCTACATTGGGCGCCCGTGCCTTGGGACCTTCGACCAGTCGGTATCGACTTCCTGGACACCGCTCCCTATCGCCATGTGTCAACCGAAGTGGTACACCGGCCGGCCGAAGCGATCTTCGCCGCCATCGCCACCGACCCCGCAGGTTGGGGAACCTGGTTTCCCGGGTTCAACCGGGCCGGCCGCTACCTGTCCGATCCACCCCACGGAGTTGGATCCGTCCGAGAAGTATCAATGGCGCAGATCCGCTACACCGAGACGATCCTCGCTTGGGACGAGCCCGACCGGTGGGCGTTCCGAGTGACGCGCTCGACCGCACCGCTGGCCTATGCCATGGCGGAGGAGTACCGGGTTTCCTCCCATGGCCATCACTCGGTCGTGCAATGGACGTTTGCCATCGATCCCCGGCCCATCCTGGCCCGGGCTACTTCCCTCGCCGATGTGATCCTTCCCCGCATGTTCCGCCGGGCCATGACCAACTTGAGCGTTCGGCTAACAGAAGCCGCGGGGCCGGACCCCGCCTGAGCAGAACGCGTGATGTCGGATTCGGCTTCGTACGGCTGACCTACGCCGGAGGCGTCACCGGGTGACTCCATCGGCACGGGCCGCGTCGGCGACAGCCGCCGCTACCGCGGCGCCGACCCCCGGCACGAAGACGCTGGGGACGATCTCGTCCGCTCTCAGCCGATCGGGCGGAACCGCAGCCGCGATGGCAACCGCTGCTGCGAGCTTCATGTTCTCGGTGATTCTGGTGGCGCCCGCGTCCAGCGCGCCGCGGAATATCCCCGGGAAGCAGAGCACGTTGTTGATCTGGTTCGGGTAGTCGCTGCGACCGGTGGCCATGATCGCCACCACCCCCTCGGCTTCCTCTGGGAGGACTTCGGGAACCGGGTTGGCCAGGGCGAAGACGATGCTGCCATCCGCCATCGTCTGCAAGTCGGACCGGTCGAGCAAGCCCGGGCCGCTGACGCCTACGAAGACGTCAGAACCGCGAAGCACGTCCTGCAAGGAACCCGAACGATTCCCCCGATTGGCGTGATCGGCCAACCACTGCTTGGACGGATCCAGTGCTTCGCGACCTTTGTGTATGGCGCCTTTCCGGTCAGCGGCGACGACGTCTTCGACCCCGGCGGTCATCAGGATCTTGGTGATCGCCACGCCAGCCGCACCCGCGCCCGAGAGCACCACCCGCAAGTCGCTGAGGTTCTTGCCCACCAGCTTGCTGGCGTTCGTGAGTGCCGCCAGCACCACGACTGCGGTTCCGTGCTGGTCGTCGTGGAACACTGGGATGGAAAGAGTGTCGGCCAGCCGCTTCTCGACCTCGAAGCAGTGGGGCGCCGCTATGTCCTCGAGGTTGATGCCGCCGAACATCGGCTCCATGCGCTGAACCGTCTCGACCAGTTCGTCTGCTGACGACACTTTGAGGCAGACGGGAACCGCGTCGACCCCGCCGAAGGTCTTGAAGAGAACCGCCTTGCCTTCCATGACGGGCAGGGCGGCCTCTGGCCCTATGTCACCCAGACCGAGGACGGCCGTCCCGTCCGTGACCACGGCGACGGTGTTGGCCTTCATGGTGTAGCGGTGCACCAGCGGCGGTTCGTGGGCGATCGCCAGGCAGACCCGCGCCACCCCTGGCGTGTACGCCATGGCGAGGTCGTCTCGGTCGTTGAGCCTCCGCTTGCCGTCGATGGTCAGCTTTCCCGACTCGTGGACGGCGAACGTCCGGTCCTCCACTTCCAGGATCTCGATGCCTTCGACGGCCCGCGCCGCCGTCTCGACGGAGGCGGCGTGTCCTTCCGAACCGCAGAAGACCACCACGTCCCTGGTCACCGTCGCCCCATCCGTGCCGACTATCTCTATTCCGACCAGGCTTCCGCCTGCTGCTCCCACAGCTGTGGCCAGCTGCGCGAGGACTCCCGGCTGGTTGCGTATCCGCGCTCGGAGGCGCAGTGAGAAGGCAGCGAGCGGCGTGGCCATACGCTGAGGATACCGAGCAAGCGACTGGGAGTTCCTGCTGAAGTCGGCTTGTGGATGCACGCCTTGCCGGTGTGCCATTTGACACATATGATTATCCCGCGAGGGGGCGTTCGGGGCGAGGCCGGCCGCGGGCCCCCGGGAGGGAGGGCCGGACCGCCTCGACCCGAACGTGGACCTCGGCCCAGACGCGACGAAGGCCCCCGACGTGGACCTCGGTCCGGACGCGACTTCGGCCCGGACGCGACGAAGGACCGGCGGGGGGTGCCGGTCCTTCGTAAAGCTCGAGGGGCGAAGGGGGGATTTCGTCCCGAGCAACAAGACCATTATGCGCCCACTTTCACTATCTTGGCAAGAGACATACGTCACAGGTCCCATCTCCATAGTAGATAGCAATCCAGCGGCCGCCAGCAGAACTGATCGAATGGCGGACGATGCGGCCCGATGATGCACCGCCCGTCCCCCTTTGGGTCCCGAGCGAGGCCCGACAAGCGGACTCACGCCTTCGCCGATATCTGGACCGCTTCGGATTCCACACCTACGAGGAGGCCTGGGCGTGGTCGGTCGGGCCCGATACGGCCGGCCACTTCTGGAGCTCCGTAGCCGAGGAGTTCGACCTCGCCTGGCGGCGAACGCCCGCCGCCGCCTTGGAGCGAGACGCGACCCGGGTGACCGGCGCCCGGTGGTTTCGCGGCGGCCGGATCAACTACGCCGAGCTGGCCTTGAAGCCTCCACCTGATGGGCCCGACGCCCCGGCGATAGTCGCCCGTTCGCAAACCCGGACCCGGCGGGACATCAGCTGGGCCGACCTTTCGATCCAAGTGGCGCGCATCCGTTCGGGGCTGACCGCGGCCGGCGTGGTTGCCGGCGACCGGGTGGCCGCCTACCTGCCGAACATCCCCGAGACCCTGGCCGCCTTTCTCGCCACCGCCAGCTTGGGTGCAGTGTGGACCTGCTGCGCCCCCGAGATGGGCGTAGCGGGCGTCCTGGATCGACTGATCCAGGTCGACCCCAAGGTGCTGATATCGATCGACGGATATCGCTACGGCGGGCGTGAGATCGACCGCCGCCGAGAGGCCGAGGCCGTACGGGCCGGCCTGACGTCGCTGTCGGGCGCCGTCTGGCTCGGCTATCTCGACGTTGACGGGACCGTTCCGTCCGGGTGGACCGGGTGGGACGAGTTCACTGGTGAAGTCGGGCCGATCGAGTTCGCGGCGGTGGAGTTCGACCATCCCCTGTACATCCTGTTCTCGTCGGGTACCACCGGAAAGCCCAAGCCGATCGTCCACGGTCACGGGGGGATCCTGTTCGAACACGCCAAGGCGTTGGGCTGGCACTTCGACCTCGGGCCAGGAGACAGGTTCTTCTGGTACACCACGACCGGCTGGATGATGTGGAACTTCTGCATATCAGGGCTGCTAGTGGGAGCGACGGTCGTGCTCTTCGACGGCGACCCCACTTGGCCTCGAGTCGATGGGCTTTGGGCCATCATGGCGGAGTCGGCCACGACGTGCGGCGGCGTCGGCTCGGGGTACCTCGTAGCGTGCGCCAAAGCTGGGATCCATCCGTCCGCAGATCACGACTTGAAGGCGTTGACGACCCTCGGCGCGACCGGGTCGCCGCTTCCGGCATCGGTCGCGGAGTGGGTGTACGAAGAGGTGGCGGCGGACGTGCTGCTCTCGTCGTTTTCCGGAGGCACCGATGTTTGCACCGGATTCGTCGGAGGCAGCCCCCTTCACCCGGTGTGGGCGGGAGAGATCTCTTGCCGATGCTTGGGCGCCCGAGTCGAAGTGTTCGACCCAGCCGGACGGTCGGTGGTTGGCGATGAAGGCGAGCTGGTGCTGAGCGCCCCGCTGCCCTCGATGCCTGTCGGCTTCTGGGGCGATGGCGACGGCAGCCGCTACCGGGCCGCCTACTTCGACCGGTTCCCGGGCGTGTGGGCCCACGGCGACCGGGCTCGGCTCACCGACCGGGGGACGGTGATCATCACGGGCCGGTCCGACGGCACCCTCAATCGGGGTGGGGTTCGGATGGGAACGGCCGAGTTCTACTCCGTGGTCGAAGGACTCGACGAAGTGGCAGACAGCTTGGTCGTGCACGTCGAAGACAGCCTCGGCGGACCGGGCGAACTGTGGCTGTTCGTCGTCGAAGCACCGAGCACCGACCCGGCCAATGCGGTCGAACGGGTCAAGGAGGCGCTGCGCCGTGACCTGTCGCCACGGCACGTTCCCGACCGCATCGTATCGATCCCGGCCGTTCCCCGAACTCTGTCGGGCAAGAAGCTCGAAGTACCGGTGAAGCGGATCCTGTCGGGCGAGGCGCCGGGCGACGCGCTGTCGCTGTCGTCGGTCGCCAACCCGGAGAGTTTGGAACCGTTCATCCAGCTGGCTCGGCAATCGTCGGGCCCGACGAAAGAGAGCTGATTCGTTCATGGCCATCGACTTCACCTTCGCCCCCGAGATCGAGGACGTGAGGCTCCGGGTGCGAGAGTTCGTCAGCACCGTGATCTCCCCAGCCGAGGCCGACCTCCGGGCCAACGTGTCCGGCGATTCCCGCAAGGATCGGCGGGCGACCATCGAAACGATCGTCGCCTTGCGGGCTCAGGCCCGGGATTGCGGCCTTTGGTTGCCGCACATGCCGCCCGAGTGGGGTGGCATGGGTTTGGGACCGACGGCGATGGCGGCCGTTTCCGCCGAAGCGGCCCGAGCTGGTATCGGCCCGTTCGTGCTCAACTGCCAGGCTCCCGACGAAGGCAACCAGCACACGCTCCTTCATTGGGGTACTCCCGAGCAGAAGGAGAAGTATCTCCGCCCGCTGTGCGATGGGACGGCTCGCTCCTGCTTCGCCATGACCGAACCTGAAGTAGCCGGATCCGACCCGACTCTCATTCAGACCTCGGCCGTTAGGGATGGCGAAGAGTGGGTGATCAACGGCCACAAGTGGTTCATAAGTGGGGCTCGCGGCGCGGGCTTCGCCATTCTCATCGCGCGCACCGAGGACGACCCCGAGCTGCCGCAAGCGGCCAACACCGCTTTCATCGTCGACTTGCCCTCGGACGGGTGGGACATCGTGCGGGACGTGGAGACCATGTCGGGCAGTCACAATCATTGCGAGATCCGAATCACCGACCTGCGCGTACCGGCCGCCAACATGCTCGGAGGGCGCGGCCAGGGCCACCTCCTCGGACAAGCGCGCTTGGGGCCAGCTCGGTTGGCCCACTGCATGCGCTGGATCGCCCAGTGTGAGACGGCCCTCGACATGATGGTCGACCGTTCTCTCACCCGCTACTCCCACGGATCGTTCCTCGCCGAAAAGCAGGGGATCCAGTGGCTCATCGCCGATTCCACCATGGAGCTGTACCAGGCGAAGCTGATGGTGCTCCACGCCGCCTACCGGCTCGAGAACGGTCTGTCGTTTAAGACCGAGGTGTCCATGGCCAAGCACTTCGTGGCCAACACGCTGTGGCGCGTCGTAGACCGGGCCATCCAGGTCCACGGTGCTCTCGGTTACTCGACCGACACCCCGCTGGCCGACATGTTGAAGCAGGCTCGCTGGAGCCGCTTCGCGGATGGCGCCGACGAAGTGCACCAGATGACCATCGCCCGCAACGCCATCACCGCCTTTCGCGATCACGGCAGCACCCGCACCGCCACGGGCGACCTTCCTTTCTGAGGCCGTAGGGAGGGGGCCGGGAGCGGCGTGGAGGACGGTCCGTTCTCCCGGACCGGACTGCACGCCGGATCCCGGACCTTGCCAACAACGAACACCAAGCGCGATCCCGCGCCGTCAGACGTCTTCGGAGGCCAGCCGCTCGAGCAACGGCACGGCTCGCCTGAGCACGGCCCGTTCCTCTTCGGTGAACTCCTGCAGGCGCTTGGACAAGAAGGCGTCCCTCCTGGTCCTGTTCTCATCGAGCAGGGCCTCGCCGGCCGGGCTCACGGCAACCCTGGCGACCCGGCGATCTGAAGCGTCGACTCGGCGCTCCAGCCACCCTTGGTCCTCGAGACGGGCCGCGATTCGGGTCATCGACGGCGGAGCGATCCGCTCTATGGCCGCCAGCTCGCCCAGGGTGAGCTCACCGCGCTGGGCCACAGTCGAGAGGGCCGACAGCTGCGAAGGGCTCACTTCGCCCACGTTCTGTTGGCGGAGACGTCGAGACAGCCGCAGGGTCACCAACCGAAGCTGGCTGCCCAAGGTGGTCTGCAGCTTGGCGGTCATGGGCTGCAAGTGTAGTGAACCCGGCCCTGACCCTTAGCTCAGCAAACTACCGACCCGGCGAGCGCAATCTCCTGGCAGGTGCTGTGCGCCGGGACGGCTTTAAGTGCCAACATTGGGGGCGTGACGATGCGCGAGGACTGCCGCCACTTTCAAAGTCGCACGTACGACACGGGCGAGGTGGCGCGCTTCTGCGTGTTGAACCTGGCTCCAGAAGCCCCTTGGCGCTGCCCGGACGACTGCCTCAGCTATCAATCCGACATCATCGACGCGTCGTTCGTGGTGGGCTCCCTGACTCGTCCCTCGGTCGAGTCCGAGCCCGATGAGCCGCCCGAAGAAGTGGCCACAATTCTCGCCGAGGCCAGCGCGATAGTGACCGCCGCAGGCCCGGAGATCCTGGCCGAGATCGAGGCTGAGAGAACCGACCGACGCTGGTGGCAGGTTTGGAAGAGACGCGGTGACGACGGAGGCTTCCATTTGAGCAACCGCTGACGAAGCCGCCCGTGTCGCCGCGCCATCAGCTTCTTCGCACCCTGGGCCCTGCCACGCTCGTCGCGGCGTTACTAGCCGCGTGCGGCGGGCACAGCAGCCCGCCGTCGGCTGTTCCGACGACGCTTCCGGCCCCGTCGACGACCCCATCCTCCCTGGCGACTGACGGTCCGACCGCTCCCTACACCTGGGCCCGCGACCTCGATGCGACCTTGACGCTCGGTGGCGGGCCTACCACCACGATCTCAGGAATCCTCCCGCCCGGCCAAGGAACGTCGGAATGGACGATCGCCGGCACACGGGAAGCCGCCGACGGAACGCCAACGGCGACGGTGTGGACCTCAACCAACGGGATCGCTTGGAGCGCGGCCCTGCTTACCTCGCCGAAGACCCCGAGCGCGGCCACGTCTGCGGTCGAGTGGCACACGAGCATCGTCATCGTCGGAGCCGTCGGCTCGGGAGCCACCGAACAGGCGGCCGCGTGGATCGCGCCTGCACCAGGGGGGCCTTACACGGAGGTTCCGGTGCCCGGCACACCGGGTGGCTCGAGCATCCTGGCGGTGACGGCCGGGTCTCTAGGACTGTTCGCCCTCGGTTCGTCGGACGGACAGATCGCTATGTGGTCCTCCACCAACGGACAGAACTGGGCGTCGTCGAACCACTTCGACGACCTCATCGCCACGTCGGTCGATCCCCGCGTCAACGCGGTCCTGGCCGTTGGCAACAACGTCTACGCGGCCGGATCTGTGACCAACGGGACAGAAACTGACGCCGCACTCTGGGCGTCAGGCGACGGGATCAACTGGCACCGGGTCGGGTCGGCCCAGGCCGCGTTCGGTGGCCCCGGGGACCGATCCATCATGGGGTTGGCCCAGCTAGGGACGGGCATGGTGGCCGTCGGCGGGATCAGGACGGGCGGGGCCTGGTCACCGGCGTCGTGGATCTCACCTGATGGAGCCAGTTGGAGTCAGCCGTCGGAAGCCTTTCCCATGGTCGCCCGCCCCGATGCCGACGTCGACGGATCCGTCGCCCGCACCGTGTCCGCGTCTGCTTCCCCGGCGGGAACCACCCTGCTGGTGGCGGTCGGAGGGGGCTCGGGGGCTCAAAGGGCTTGGCAATCGGAGAACGGCGTCGGCTGGACCGAGGTCCCACTGCCGCCAGGAGCGGCCGCATCCGAGGACTGGCAGGCCAGCCTCGTGGGCACAGCAGGCACGACGACCGTCATCGCCGACAGCAACCCGGGGCAGCCAAACGTTCTGACCGACGGTCCCGGCGGATGGAGCGAGCCGTCGATCAACCCTGCGGTTTTCGGAGCCGTTCAACCGGTCGCCAGACCGATGAGCCTCACGTCGACCGGTGGCCGTTTGACCCTCGTCGTCGACGTCGAGACTCCGGCCCAAGTTCTTGGCGGATCGGCCACTGCGACCGCGGTCGTCGTTTCGACCGACGGGCGCACCTGGATCTCGGCCACCGAAGGTGCGCTCTCCCGGCCCGCCGCGCTGCCGCCAGGAGCTTCGGCCGCGGTCCGATTCCGGGGACGATGGGTCGCAGTCGGCCGCGCCGCTCCCGTCGGGGCGACGTCTGCCATCGTGGCCAACCCGGCGAACCTGGGAGTTTCCTGGACCAGCACCGACGGCATCCATTGGACCGATCACGGACCCCTCGATTCGCGTCCCGGCGTCACCCCGCAGACGCCGAGCGGCTTGTGCGTCACCCCAGGGCCCACCGGTCGAGTGGTCGCGGTCGGCTCCGGCTACCAGTTCCCAGGCGGGCCGGACGCGCTGTCCTGGGCTTCCGCCGACGGCGTGCACTGGAGCCCGGCCGCGATCGACCCGCCGATCCTCGCTGGCGGCTCCCAGGAAATGACCGGTTGCATGACCACCGTCAACGGGTTGGTGGCCTACGGAGCGACGACCGGCTCGACCGGAGCCTCGGTGCCGGTTCTGTGGGACTCACAGACCGGATCGCAGTGGACCCGCCAGGACGACATTCCGGGGACGGTCGCGGCGTCGCCGCTGACTTCCGTGGCGAGTTCCGGATCGACATGGATCGCCGTCGCCGCCGGGCAACCCGCCGTGACTGGTAGGTCCGGGAGCGGGCTGTGGCTTTCCCAAGACGGGGGGTCGGCCTGGACGGCGGTCGATACGCAGGAGTCGCCCTGGCAGGAATCGGGTCCGGCCCAGCTCGACCTGGCCGCGTTTACCGCCACCGGACCGGTCGTCGTCGGCACAATCGCCGGACGCCTCGCCATCTGGACCGGAACGGCAAACTTGGATGGTTCTCAAGGCCCGTCGGCAAACAAGACACCTTGATCCGGATTTCCGTCCGCTTCGATCCAAGGTCGGGGTGCGGCCCGAGCCCCCGCTACCCCCCAAAACAAGTGTTCCATGAAGATCCACGTGCGCCGGTGGATCGCAGAGGGCCCGTATGCGTGCAAGGCCATCTTGTGACGGGGGCACGGGTATCCCTTGTTGCTATCAAACTCGTAGCCGGGATACTGGTCTGACTCCTGCCGCATGAGTCGGTCGCGCGTGACCTTGGCCAGGATCGAGGCGGTCGCTATGGAGAGGCACTTGGCGTCGCCCTTGACGATCCGAGTCGTGCATCCGAGGCCGACGAAGTCCCAGTTGCCGTCCACCAGGACTTGATCAGGTGTCACCGCCAGCCCCTCGATAGCCCGTCGAGCCGCCCTCCGTTGGGCTTCGGCCATCCCGACTTCGTCGCATTCATCCTGCGACGCGGCCCCTACCGCCCAAGCGGCGCACCATCCAGCCACCCGTCCGAATAGTCGTTCCCGTTCGGGCTCCGGAAGCATTTTCGAGTCCCGAACTCCGTAGACCCGACGACTCTGCGGCAGCACGGCTGCTCCTACCATGAGCGGTCCGGCCCAGGCGCCGCGGCCCACCTCGTCCATACCCACGACCACATGGTGTCCTTGGTCCCACATGGCCTTCTCCACGGCGAGGGTCGGGGTGCGCTTCATTCTCGATCCAATGATCGGTATCGGGTCAACAGCATCCCGTCGGCTTCAAGAAGGCCGACCAGATCGAATGTCAGCGGTGGCTCGAATGAGCGGTCGCCCGTGAGCGATCGATGCCCACTTCCGGCGATGACCGGCGACAACGTCAGGCACAGCTCGTCGACCAGGTGATCCGTGAGGAGGGACTTCAACAGAGTCGGTCCTCCCTCACACAGGACCCGCACCAATCCCCGCTCGGAGAGGGCGTCGAGCATGAAGGTCGTGTCCACCCGGTCGTCCCCGCACACCACCACGTCGGCGACCTGACCAAGGTCCGGCCGCTCGGTGGCCACTAGAGCGGTGGTCAACACGAGCGGCCTTTGGCTCGCCGCGAAGATTGGAGCTCGAGGGTCGAGGCCGCCGGTGCCGCTGACAATGGCCAGGCCCGGCAATGGTTGTAGTCCCCTCTCGACGCGGCGTCCCCTCGCGGCGTCATCGAGCTTGATCGGCCCGTAGCGCTCAGCCCGGACCGTTCCGGCGCCCACGAGCACCACGTCGGCAACGGCGCGCATGGACATGAATGCGGCACGGTCGGCAGGTCCGCTGAGGGTCCGGCTGAGACCCTTCAATTCAATGACCCCGTCGATCGATGAGATGAAGTTCGCCCGCACGTGACGAGATGCCGGCAGGGCGTACACGGTCTCGAGATCGGACTGGCCGTCGATGGAGCTCAGATCCGGGATCAGTTGCCTCATCAACGCAGGAGAGCTATCGCGTCCGCCTCGCCTGGGTCGGGATCGGTCGACAGGAAGGCTTCGACGATCTCACTGGCGACTTGCTCGCTCGTGAGACGGAGGCTCAAGGCCAGAACGTTGGCGTCATTCCACTTCCGCGCCCCTCTGGCCGTCTCCGCGTCGACGCATAGGGCCGCCCGCACGCCATGGACCTTGTTGGCCGCGATCGAGACTCCCGTTCCGGTCCAGCAACAGACCACGCCGCGATCGGCTCGTCCGGCCGCGACCGCCTCACCTACGGTCCGGCCCACGTCGGGCCACCAACCGGGCCAGGCCACGATTTCGACCTGGTGGCCGACCTTCTCCAGATACCCGACAACGGACTCCGCCATGGCGGTCCGCTCGTCAGCACCAAAGGCCACTCGCACCGGGCCGAGCCTACAGGGGGCCCGATGTTCTAATGCTCTCCGAAGCGACCGGCACTCTGAGGGTCGGACGCTTTTCCTCTTGGGCTCGCCACGAAACAAACTTGGAACATGTCGTTGTCGTTGACCAGCCCTTTTGTCGAAGAAATTGCGTCAAGTTGTTTCGTAGCGAGCCCTTGGGCGGCCGTAGGATGACGACCCGATGGCCCGAGACGCAGAATTCCCAGGGCTGCCCGGGGGCAACTGGCTAGGCCACGAAGCCCTGCTGGTCCCGGTAAAGGCGTTCAGCGAGGCCAAACTGCGCTTGGCGCCGGCCCTTTCTGCGGCCAGCCGAGCGTCGTTGGCCCGGGCCATGGCCACGCGCGTCGTGCAGTCCGCGGGCGCCATGCCGGTCGCCGTCGTCTGCGATGACCGGGAGGTTGCGTCTTGGGCTCGCGAACTGGGTGCCCTGGTGATATGGGAGCCCGGACGCGGTCTCAACGGAGCCGTTCAAGAGGGAGTGTCGCGGCTCGCATCGTTAGGAGTCGGCTTGGTGGTGGTCGCCGCCGGCGACCTACCCCTGGCCACGGACTTGGGATGGGTCACCCGGTTTCCGGGAATCACGATCGTGCCCGACCGCAGGCGCGATGGGACCAACGTGATCTCCGTACCGTCCGCAGCCGGGTTCGCGTTCTCCTATGGCCCCGGATCGTTCTCGCGTCACCTCCAAGAAGCCAGGCGGCTCGGCACGGCCACCCGTGTGGTCCATTCGCCACTGTTGGCCTGGGACGTCGACGTCCCCGAAGATCTGGTCGGAGCCGAGGCGCTGCCTAAGGACTCGCAACGAGACAGCTGGGAGCACGTCCTCGTCCCTGACCAGCCCTTACGTTGAAGAGTTGCGTCAAGTTGTTTGGTGGCGAGCCCTAAGTGACCGACCCCGTGGCTCACGGATCCGTGACCGGTGTGCCCGGTCGCGATCTGCCCGTGCCATCGGTCGCGCTGGCCATCGGCGCTCACCCCGACGACATCGAGTTTGGTTGCGGCGGCACGCTGGCCAAGTGGTCGGCAAGCGGATGTCGCATACATCACCTGGTGTGCACCGATGGTTCGAAGGGATCGTGGGACCCAGACGTCGATCCGGCCCACCTGGTCTCTCTTCGCCGAGACGAGCAGCGCGAAGCTTCACGCCGCTTGGGAGGCGAGGGGGCCGTAACCTTCCTCGGATGGACAGACGGCGAGTTGGAGGCAGGACTGCTCCAACGACGAGAGGTCGCCTACTGGATTAGGCGCGTCCGACCGGAAGTCGTGCTCGGTCACGACCCTTGGCGCAGATACAGGCTTCATCCCGATCACAGGAATGCCGGATTCCTCACCACTGACGGGATCGTGGCGGCACGAGATCCTCATTTCTTTCCCGAGCAGAGCGAAAGGCCGCATCGACCCGGGACCCTCTTGCTATGGGAAGCCGACGAGCCAGATCACGTCGAGGACATCTCCGGGTTCGAGGACCGCAAGCTTCACGCCCTGCTCGCCCACCGAAGCCAGTTCCGCTCGACCATGCACATAGACGAATCCGACCAGCACGATTCGCGCGCCGTCGAGGACTTCGGCACTCGGATGAAGGAACGCCACGCCAAGGCCGGAGCGCCAGCGGGGCTGGATGCGGGCGAGGCGTTCAAGATAATGAGTGACTTGTAAGCAGGCGCTTCGCCCGCCCGCTCTGAGAGCGGGCGGGCTCGGTCGTCCTAAGCCTTCTTAGCCGCAGTCGCCCTCTTAGCAGGTGCCTTGCGAGCCACAGCCTTCTTGGCCACGCGCTTGGCCGGAGCCTTCTTAGCCGCGCTCACCCTCTTAGCAGCCGCCTTGCGAGCCGGAGCCTTCCTGGCCACAGCCTTCTTGGCCACGCGCTTGGCCGGAGCCTTCTTAGCCGCGCTCACCCTCTTAGCAGCGACCTTGCGAGCCGGAGCCTTCCTGGCCACAGCCTTCTTGACAGCTGCGCGCTTGGCCGGAGCCTTCTTAGCCGCAGACGTCCTCTTGGCAGCCGGAGCCGCCTTCTTGACAGCTGCGCGCTTGGCCGGAGCCTTCTTAGCCGCAGACGTCCTCTTCGCAGCCGGAGCTGCTTTCTTTGCCGCAGTGGTTCTCTTGGCGGGGCTCATCGAAATCCCTTTCCTCAGCGCTTCTTGGCCGATTTGGCGGCCCTGGCGGGAGCTGACTTTTTCGCTGCGGCCTTGGCGGTCCTCTTTGCAGGCGCCTTAGCGGCAGGTGCGGACTTCTTGGCAGCCGCAGCCTTGCCCTTGGTATTGAGCGCATCCTTGAATGCTGTTGCCGGTCGGAAGATGACGGCCTTGCGGGCCGGTACCTTCACCGTCGCCTGCGTCTGCGGATTCCTTGCGGTCCGTGCAGCGCGGGTCGTCGGCTCGAATGTTCCGAACCCGAAAACCGAAACTCTGTTGCCAGATTTGATTTCGGCGACGATCAATCCGGCAACAGCTTCGACAGCTGATTCGGATTGCCTTCTGTCGAGGCCCGTCCTTGCGGCGACTGCCTCGGCTAGTTCTGTCCTATTCACCGCCACCTCCTGGCGTTTTGATTGGGGAAGTTCCCTGATATACAAGAGGTTTCGCGGCTGAAGGTCAAGCATTTCCCTTGCGCGACAAGGCGATTCTATTTGTCGACTCCGAAAATCCCTTACGGCACAAGGACTTTCGGCTCTAGCGCGTGAGCAAGAACTTCACCGATCTCTGACGCGAAGTAGAACTTCATCGCGTCGCGCACTGCTTCAGGAACGTCGTCGAGATCAGCTTCGTTACGAGCCGGCAGGATCACTTCGCTTAGACCAGCGCGGTGCGCGGCGAGCACTTTCTGCTTGACGCCACCGATCGGGAGAACCTTGCCCTGAAGGGTTATCTCGCCGGTCATGCCCACTTCGTGTCGGACCGGTCGGTCGCTAAGCAAGCTCACTATCGCCGTGGTCAGGGTCACACCAGCGGACGGCCCATCCTTCGGTATGGCGCCGGCTGGGACGTGAACATGAATGCGTTGCCGGTCGAACGCGTCATGCGGCAAGCCCAATTCGTCTGCATGCGCTCGGGCGTATGACAGCGATATTTGGGCCGACTCCTGCATCACGTCTCCGAGTTGGCCGGTGATGATCAAAGCCGGGTCGCCATTCGACGCGCTGGCCTCGACAAAAAGTACGTCTCCGCCGACTCCTGTCACGGCCAGACCGGTCGCGACACCAGGAACCGACGTTCGCTCGGCCACTTCCGGCTGGTGTCGTGGCCTTCCGAGCCAGGCCGTCACGTCGGCCTCGTCGATGCGAAGTGCACCCGTCCTGCCGTCGATGTTCGGGTTCGCGGCCGCTACCTTCGCGGCTGCTTTGCGCAGCATCTTGGCGAGTTGACGCTCTAATCCCCGCACCCCGGCTTCTCGCGTGTATCCACTTACGATGACCCGCAAGGCTGCGTCGGTGACGGTGACTTCGCCGTCGAGCAGGCCCGCTTTGGCCACTTGGCGATTCAGTAGGTGGTCGCGCGCGATGGCGACCTTCTCGTCTTCGGTGTAGCCGTCGAGGCTCACGACTTCCATGCGGTCGTATAGAGGCCCCGGGATCTGCTCAGCCGTGTTGGCGGTGGCTAGGAACAAGACGTCGGAGAGGTCGAGGTCCAAGTCCAGGTAGTGGTCGCGGAACGTGTGGTTTTGTGCCGGGTCGAGCACTTCGAGCAGGGCCGCGGCGGGATCGCCCCGCCAGTCGCTTCCAAGCTTGTCCACTTCGTCGAGCAGCACGACCGGGTTGATGGTCCCGGCATCCTTGATCGCCCTGACGACGCGTCCCGGCATGGCCCCGACGTAGGTCCGCCGGTGACCGCGTATCTCGGCCTCGTCGCGCACCCCGCCGAGGGAGACGCGGACGAATTTGCGACCCATGGCGCGTGCGACCGACTCGCCAAGCGACGTCTTGCCTACGCCTGGTGGACCGACCAGGGCCAGGATCATCCCGCCGCTGCCGCGCCCTCTGCCGCTACCGCTTTCCTCACGGATGTCGTCGATGGCGCGGTCGATGCGCAACTTGCGAACGGCCAGGTGTTCGATAATTCGCTCCTTGACGTCTTCCAAGCCGGTGTGGTCTCCGTCGAGCACGGCCTTGGCTTCGGCGACGTCGAGGCGGTCGTCCGACCTCTGGCCCCAAGGGATCTCGAAAACTGTGTCCAGCCAGGTTCGGATCCAGCCGTGTTCGGGGCTCTGCTCGCTCGTGCGCTCGAGCTTGTCGATCTCGCTCCCGATAGACGTGCGGGTGGCGTCAGAGACGTCGAGGGCCTCGAGTCGCGAGCGATAGTCCGTGCCGTCCTCCTCGTCGCCCTGATCACCGAGCTCCTTGCGTATGGCCGCGAGCTGCTGGCGGAGCAGGTACTCGCGTTGTGTCCTCTCCATGCCCTCAGCGACGTCGGACCGGATCCGATCCTTGAGCTCCATCTCAGCGAGCGTTTCGCGGCCCCACGCCAGGACGAGGTCGATGCGCCGGCCGGTGTCCAAGGTCTCGAGTAGCTCCACCTTCCGCTCGACGGACAGCTCGGGCCAGTACCCGGCCGTGTCGGCGAGCTGACCCGGATCGGTAATGCCCCTGAGGAACTCGTTTATGCGTCCGATGCCGCGATGCTCGGCGATCGCTTCGAACAGGGCCCGCAGCTCGCGAGCCCGCTCACGGAGGTCCTCGTCGGGCGCGGGCTCCTCCACCAAATCCACATTCACCCACAGGGCCGCCCCCGCCACCGCAGTTGCGGCGCCGATCGTCGCCCTCTGGTGGCCGGTGACCACGACGGCCGGTGTCCCACCTGGAAGGGACCCGGATCGCTCGATCGTCGCCACCGTCCCCACCCGGGCGAAGCTCCCGCTGCTCGCGTCGGGCCCCGTGCTGCGGCCGATTCGGGGCACCAGCAGCAGGCGGTCTCCCGCGCCGGCCGCGGCCGCGGCCGCCTCGCGGGCGTCGTCGGTCTCGAGGGCCAGCGTTATCGTCATGCCGGGCAGCACGACGCCGGCATCCAGGGGCAGCAGAGGCAGGGCAGAGGTTGCGATCGGAGACATCGGGGCTCCTGACGTTTGTAATCGTGTAAGTGGACCCAGGATAACGACGATGGAAGGAAAGTTGTTCCCAAGACACTTAGGTCCTGGGCGGCTGATTCCCGGTTGAGTATCTGCCAGCATGGCGGTCCATGGATGCGGAGCGGGAAAGGCTCGACCAGGCTGACCGGGGCGAGCTGCCCTGGCGGAGGTGGGGGCCCTACCTCTCGGAGCGTGCTTGGGGCACGGTGCGAGAGGACTATTCCTCCCACGGCGACGCCTGGTCCTACTTTCCCTTCGAGCACGCTGCCTCTCGTGCCTTTAGATGGAGCGAAGATGGCTTAGGTGGCATTTGCGACACCGAGCAGCACCTCTGCCTCGCCTTGTCCCTGTGGAACGGCCATGATCCGATCCTCAAAGAGCGGGCCTTCGGCCTGACGGGTGAGCAGGGCAATCACGGCGAGGACGTCAAGGAGTACTGGTGGTACTTGGATGCCACGCCCACCTCCTCATGGCTGCAGTGGCGCTACCACTATCCCCACGGCCGATTCCCTTACGAGGACCTGCGCGACACCAACCGGTCAAGGTCCAGGCTGGAACCGGAGTACGAGCTGTTGGATACCGGCGCCTTCGCCGAGGACGCCTACTGGGCGGTCACCGTAACGTGGGCCAAGGCCGGACCCGAGGACATGCTCTGGCACATCCAGATCCTCAACGCCGGCTCCCGCCCGGCGACCATCGACGTGCTCCCGACGATCTGGTTTCGGAATCGATGGAGCTGGGACGAAGCAGCCGTCAGGCCCGTTCTCAGTCAATCCGGCCCCGCCGCCATCGCGGTCGACGAAGCCGTGATCGGTCCGTGGACCCTTGTTGGCGACGGCTCCCCGGAACTCCTCTTCTGCGACAACGACACCAACACCCTCAAGCTCTACGGCGACCCCGGGGTGCCCTACCCGAAGGATGGCATCGCCGACCACGTGATCTCGGGCACCGCCACCGTCAATCCCGCCCGGACCGGGACAAAAGGGGCTTTCCGCTATCACCTGACCGTCGCCCCACGAGCCACCGCGGAGGTCCGCTTGAGGTTTTGGAAGCCGGGCGAAGGAGCCCGCCCGGCGCCCACGGCGAGAGAGGGCGACCTCGCCCGCGCCTACACCAAGGTGTTGGCGGACCGGTCCGCCGAAGCCGACGATTTCTATCGTGGCCTGACCCCCGCCGGGGCCAACGCCGAGGAGGTCCGGGTGCTTCGCCAAGCTGCTGCGGGCATGTTGTGGTCGAAGCAGTTCTTCCACTACGACGTCGCCCGTTGGCTGAAGGGCGATCCCACGCAGCCGTCACCTCCCCCCGGGCGCGGTGATGTACGCAACGGCGGGTGGTCTCATTTGGACAACCGAGACGTGATCTCCATGCCGGATCCTTGGGAGTACCCGTGGTACGCGTCCTGGGACCTCGGCTTCCATTGCGTGGCCCTGGCCCACTTGGACCCAGAGTTCGCCAAGCGCCAACTCGTGCTGCTCTGCAGAGAGTGGTACATGCACCCCAACGGGCAGCTCCCGGCCTACGAATGGAACTTCAGCGACGTCAACCCCCCGGTACAAGCGTGGGCGGCCCTTCGGGTTTGCGAGATCGACTGGCGGGCTCGGGCGGAGCGCGGCGAGGACTCCTCGCCCGACTACGACTTCCTCGAGCGGGTGTTCCACAAGCTGCTCCTCAACTTCACGTGGTGGGTGAACCGCAAGGACGAGGCCGGCAACAACGTGTTCGAAGGCGGATTCCTGGGCCTCGACAACATCGGGCTCTTCGACCGTTCGAAGCCCCTGCCTGTCCCCGGGCGCCTCGAACAGTCGGACGGCACCGCCTGGATGGCGATGTACAGCCTCAACATGTTGGAGATGGCGTTGCTCCTGGCCGCCCACGACCCGGTCTACGAGGACGTGGCCACCAAGTTCTTCGAGCACTTCACCTACATAGCCGTCGCCATGGAATCCCAAGGGCTTTGGGACGAGGACGACGGCTTCTTCTACGACGTCCTCCAAATAGACGGAGGGACGAAGCTTCCAATTCGGGTTCGGTCCATCGTCGGGTTGGTGGCGCTGTTCGGTGTCACCGTATTGGACCCCGAGGTCCTTGGCCGGCTCCCGTCGTTCGCCCGCCGGATGGAGTGGTTCAACGACAACAAGCCCGAGTACGCCGGTCACTGCGCCCACACGACCGTCCCCGGCATCGGAAACCGCCTGCTCCTGTCCGTCGTGAGCGGTGACCGGCTCAGACGGGTGTTGTCCAGGTGCTTGGATCCGGAGGAGATGCTCTCGGACCACGGCGTTCGATCCATTTCGCGGCAATACAGGGACAACCCCTTCAGCATGGAGTTCGCAGGCGTGACGGCGACCATCGACTACGAGCCGGCCGAGTCGACGAACTCCCTGTTTGGGGGCAACTCCAACTGGAGGGGCCCAGTGTGGTTTCCCACCAACTACCTCCTGATCGAGTCCCTGGACCGCTACCACTCCTACTTCGGGGACGCATTTACGGTGGAGCACCCGACCGGCTCCGGCCGGACCATGCCTCTCAAGGCGGTCGCCGACGACCTGGCCCGTCGCCTGGTGTCGATCTTCCTACCCGATCCGAATGGACGGCGGCCCGTGTTCGGCGGCTACGAGTTGCTCCAAACGAATCCAGGCTGGCGGGATCATCTGCTGTTCCACGAGTACTTCCACGCCGATACCGGGGCGGGCCTGGGCGCCTCTCATCAGACGGGCTGGACCGGCCTGGTGCTCGACTTGATAGCCGAACGGCGCCTCGGCGGGCGCGCTTGAGAGCCGACCACGGCGCGGCTTACGACCGGAGAATCGCTTCCGCCAGGTCCACCGTCGTCGGCGTCTGGAGAAACGTTTCGTGGCGAGCCCTGCGGGCCCGCGCGTACAGTCACGCCTGATGACGACGCCAAAGGAAGTTACCGTGGAAGTCGACCTGGCCGCGCGGAGGCTGCTCGCCCGCTATTGCCACTTGGTGGACGATCGCGACTTCGACGCCGCAGCTGACCTATTCAGCGACGACGCGCGATTCCGCGTCCTCGAGCAGGATTTCGTGGGGCGCCCGGCCATCAGGGCGTGGCTGGACACGATCCCCCCTTCGATGTTCCACCACGTCACGAACGTCGTGGTCAGCAACGGATCCCAGGTCGGCACTTTTCACGCCGTGTCGGACCTAACCGCCGGCGGCCAAGGCGATGCCGGGTGGTCCACTTGGATGCTCGGCCGCTACCACGACACTTTCGTAGGCCAAGGTCGCGACATGCGCTTCAGCCAGCGCATCGTGACCGCCCGGTAGCTCTGGCCGTCAAGGCATGGAGAGAGCGCGATGGCGCGAGCCGATGCTCGCCCAGTCGCTCCAGGTCGAACGGCAGATCGGGCTGGTCAGATCAGGTGAGTGGGTGTTCGAAAGGAAGCTGGACGGGTTGCGCTGTCTGGCGGTGCGAAACGGTGCCGAAGTCGAGTTATGGTCACGCAACCACTTGCCTTTTGATCAGCGCTTTCCGACGCTGGTGTCGGCGATAGCCGCTTTACCGGTCGACAACTTCGCGTTCGACGGAGAAATCGTCGCGTTCGACGGAGACCGAAGCAACTTCGCTCTGCTTCACGACCCGCCCCGCGGAGCACGCCTGATGTTCTGCGCCTTCGACGTCGTGCACCTTCTCGGGCTCGATACGACGACCCTGCCCCTCGTGGACCGGATCTCCCTGCTGGAGCGCACCTTCGAGAACCCAACTGGCATGATTTGCACGGCCCAGAGGGTCGAAGGAGATCCAGCCGAGCTGCTACAGGTGGCGTGCCGGCTCGGCTGGGAGGGTCTGGTCGCCAAGCGGTCAGGGTCGCCGTACCGTTCAGGGCGATCACCCGATTGGCGCAAACTCAAGTGCTCGGCGCGCCAGGAGCTGGTCGTCGGCGGGTGGACCGAACCTTCGGGCAGCCGGGTCGGCCTGGGAGCCCTCCTCGTCGGCTTCTACGACCCGGACGGCCGCCTGCGGTATGCGGGCCGGGTCGGGAGCGGCTTCGACGACCGTGCCTTGAGGACGCTTCGTACCAGCCTCGGTGCGATCAGCCTCGAACGATCGCCTTTCGATGACCAGATACCGCTTAAGGGAGTTCATTGGGTACGGCCGGAACTCGTCGCCGAGGTCGAATTCTCCGAGTGGACACCCGATGGCAGGCTCCGCCACCCCAGGTACGTCGGTCTACGAACTGATGTCAGGGCGGCGGACGTCCGTCGTGAGTGATGTCCATCGTCGCCAAACCGACACCCGCTACCCTGGTAGGTCGTGCGCAGACGCAAGGCGCAACCAACGCCACCTTGTCCCACCAGCCCGACGAGGGTCCTCATCATTTCCGCCAGCATGGGCGCCGGCCACGACGGGGCCGCTCGCGGCCTGGCTGCGCAGCTGACCGCCGCCGGTCACGAGACTGAGGTTCGCGACTTCCTCGATAGCGGCCCGCTGCGCATCGGGTCAGCCTTGCGGAGCGGCTACGAGTTCGAGTTGAAGCACGTACCAGCGGCCTACGACGCGACCTACCGGATGTGGTACCGGGTTCCGTGGCTGTGCCCGCTCGTGGCCTGGTTGGTCAGCATTCTGACCCGGAGGCGGGTCTTGCGGTGGGTGCGCGAGGTCCAAGCGACCGCGGTCGTGTCCACCTACCCGTTGGCCACGCTCTGCCTGGGTCGGCTCAGGTCGACCGGGCGCCTCACGATCCCGGCCGTCAACTTCATAACCGACTTCGGCGTGCACCCGTTGTGGGTACACGATGGGGTGGACCTCAACCTAGCCATCCATGAGAGGCCCGCCCAGATGGCCGCTCGCCGCACCGGCCGCGAAGCCATAGCGTGTGGTCCCGTCGTCAACGGCAGGTTCGCTCCGGACCGCCTGCCCGACCGATCGACGACCCGGACGGCGCTCGGTCTTCGCTCCAGCCAGCGAGCCGTGCTCGTGGTGGGCGGGTCGTGGGGAGTCGGGGATATACGAGGGACGTGGAACGCCATCACCGCCGACGACCGCTTCACTCCGGTCGTCGTGTGCGGGCGGGACACCCGTCTCCACGATCAGGTGTCCGCATGGGCCGAAGCCTTTGCCGGCGATTCCGTGGTGATCGGGTGGACCGATGAAATGCCGGCCCTCATGGCGGCGTGTGACGCCCTGGTCGAGAACGCCGGCGGCCTGACCTCGCTCGAAGCCATGCGCGCCGGCCTACCCGTTGTCAGCTTTCAACCGATAGCCGGACATGGCAAGGAGAACACGGCTGGGATGGCTGCGGCGGGGGTCAGCCGGTTTGCACCCGATGCGGCAAGCCTGGCGGACGCCCTCGACCTGCTGACGGCACCCGGACCGGCTCGCGACCAACAGGTCGGCCGGGCCGGAGACATGTTCCGCGCCCAGGCCGCCGACCTCGTGGCCAGCATCGCGGTGACACCCGCGCATCGGCGGCCGGCGCGCCGCCCGGGCCTGGCGGTGGCCAGAGCGGCCGCTGCGGTGGCGGCTGTAGCTTCGCTGGGTTGGCTCGGTCTGACCAGCGGCGTGGCCGTGGCCGCCGAGGCCGGCGCCGGCGTCGCCCATCCTGTGGGCAAGAACGCCACCGTCGCTTACGTCGGAGTCAGGCTGGACTCCGCGGAGATGGCCGACCCGACCGTCGTGAACGCCCTCGTGGAGATGCACTTGACGGCAGTCGTCGACGCCGCGACCGCCTTGGCCAACGTCGACATGGTGCGCGAGCTCGTCGCCGACGGGGTCAACGTGGAAAACGGCGGCCTCGGCGATCCCATCAACGGAACCCACCATGACCGCGACTCGTCTCCGTGGAAGCGAGCCCAGCAGGACGCTCGGGCTGGGAACAGCCTCGGTCTGTTGATCGGCGAGCGCGTGACCTTTACCATCCCGGGTCGCAGAGTCAACGCTTGGGACCTAATCGAGTGCCGCGACGCCCACACTTCGCTGGTCGTTCCCAACCACATTCTCGACCCGCGACCCACCACCGGCGACGAAGTCCCCATACATCTCAGCCCACGGCACATCTACCTGATCAACGGTCTCGGCACCACCCCACGGCAGCTGGTCGCCTTTCTGTCCCAGCTGAAGTCGAGCTTAAAGACCGCCCACCTCAGCGCCACGCCACTCGCGACCCTGGCGTGAGTCAAGGACGCGGCCGGCCCGGTGCGTCCACGGGGCTCGAAGCGGGTCTCGTCGCAGTGGGGCTGGCCCTGGCTGGGGGGGCGGCCGCGCACCTTCTGCCCGGCGCGGTGGCCTGGCGGTCGGCCCGCTGCCGGCTCCTGCCCCGCCTATCGGGCGTCGGGACCCCGGGACACGTCGCCCTGACCTTTGACGATGGCCCCGACCCGGTTTCCACCCCGTCGATCCTCGATGCGCTCGACGCCCTCGGATGGCGGGCCACGTTCTTTTGCCTCGGCTCCCAGGCCAGGCGTTCACCGGGGCTCGTTCGCGAGCTCGTCGATCGGGGCCATGAAGTCGGCGTGCACGGAGATGCGCACACCAGCCACTTGCGTCGCCCGGCCACGTGGACCGTCCCGGACGTGCTCCGCGCCCGCGACACGATCGCGACCCTCACGGGCGAACCGGCCGAGTGGTTTCGGCCACCGTATGGAGCCGTCTCGGCATCCTCGCTCGTGGCCGCGCGCCGGTCCGATCTGCAGCTGGTCCTGTGGACGACTTGGGGGATCGACTGGAAAGCCGGCGCCACAGGCGCAACAGTGGCCGCGAACGTGCAACGAACCTTTCACCCCGGGGCGACGGTCCTGCTACACGACTCCGACGCCACTTCTGCGCCCGGAAGCTGGCGAGCGACCCTCGCGGCCTTGCCGATCCTCGCGGATCAGTGGGCTCGGACCGGATTGCAGGTCGGACCCTTGCGGGACCACGGCGTCGTCGGATCGCTTCGGTGAAGGCGGCCGTCGGGCTGGCCTTGATGGCGACCGTTGCGGCGGGTTGTGGTGGCGCTTCGTCAGTCTCTCCGGACGCCCCGGTGCTACAGGTCTACACGGGCCTGTACCCATTAGCCCAAGCGATCCAACAGATTGGCCAGGTCAAGGTCGCAGTGACCGACGTGGTGCCGGCTGGGGACGACCCCGCAACATACGTGCTCGACCCGCATCAGGTCAGCGAGTTGCGCCAGGCGGGCCTGGTCGTCGAGATCGGAGGCGGATTCCAGGCCTCATTGGAAAAGGCGGCGGCCGAGTCGCCTGACGTGCTCGCCCTGCAAGCGACGCTGGGCGCGTCCGACCCTTACGTCTGGCTGGACCCCAATGTCATGCAGCGGGCGGTAGCTGCGATCGCGAAGGCCATGGAGGCCGCCAATCCGGGGGCTGCCGGTCTGTATCGAGACGGAGAGCAGGACTTCGCGGCCTCGGTGCAATCGACTGGCATCGACTACGAAAGCACCCTTTCCGCTTGCCCGCGATCGACGATATTCACTGCCGACGACGCGTTCGGAGCCATGGCCCGCGATTATGGCCTCCAAGACGAGGTGGTGGGATCCGGCGCCGCTGTGTCGACTTCGGCCGTCGCCGCGGCTGCGGCCCACGTAGAAGCCGACGGCGCCACCACAGTTTTCGCGGAACCGTGGGTTTCAGAAGGGGCCGTCGTCGCGGTAGCTGCGGCCGCCCACGCAAGAATACGGACCCTCGACACTCTGGCCGGGCCCCCGGAAGGCGGCTGGCCTCCTCAGGCCAACTATCTCAACCTGTTGGAGTCCAACCTGGGCAGCCTGAGCTCCGCCCTCGGCTGCCCCAACACGGACACGGGCAATGATTGACGCTCTGGCCCAGGCCGCCAGGTGGCCGGCCGCAGCTGGTTGGACAACCGAGGAGCGAACCGAGTCGGCGGGCCCGATAGAGACGGCTTTCCCTTGGGCCTCCGTAACCAAGATCCTGACCGCTCTCGCTCTTTGGGTGGCGGTCGAGGAAGGCACGGTGGCGTGGGACGATCCCGTGGGACCGCCGGGCGCAACCCTGTCCCACGTGCTGGCCCATGCGTCCGGCTTGGCGCCGGACAGCGACGCGGTCCTCGCCGCGCCGGGCCGCAGACGGATCTACTCCAACCGCGGCTTCGAGTTGGCGGCCGCCCATCTCGCGACCCGGGCCGGAATGGGCTTCGACCAGTACCTCACCGCCGGGGTTATCGAGCCGTTGGGGCTGGTGGCCACGAAGGTCGTGGGCTCGGCCGCGTCCGGAGCGTCGGGTCCGCTCACCGACCTGTTGGCTGTCGGCCGGGAGCTCATGGTCCCGACCCTCGTTTCGAGCGAGACGCACGCACTCGCTTCGTCGGTGTCATTTCCGGGCCTGGCCGGCGTACTCCCGGGATTCGGGCGCCAGAAACACAACGACTGGGGTCTCGGCTTGGAGGTACGGGACAACAAGCGACCTCATTGGACGGGGACGCTCAATTCGCCCAACACCATCGGACACTTCGGACAGTCGGGGGCGTTCCTCTGGATGGATCCCGAGCGCGGCCTGGCCCTCGCGTCACTTTCCGGTCGACCCTTCGGGTCCTGGGCCGCCCGGGCTTGGCCCGAGCTGTCAGACCAGGTGATCCGGGCGCACGCTGCGACCACTTGAGCCGCCAACCGGTGTCGGTCAAGACTCCTCGGCCGCCGCTATCTCGTTAAACGCAGCCAGCGCCCTGGGCGCCCACACGGTTCCCGGCCCACCGTTCATCATGATGGCCACCCCCAACGCCTCAGCCACCTCTGCCTCAGTGGCATCGTGGCGGGCCGCTCCGCGGGCGTGAGCGCTGATGCAACCGTCGCACTCGCGCGTCACCGATATCGCCAAGGCGATCAGCTCCTTGACACGACCGGTGAGCGCACCATCAGCCATGGCCGCTCGCTGCATGGCGGCGTAACCGCCAATGACCTCGGGAATGTGCTCACGCAAGTCCCTGGCGGGTTGCCTCAGCTCGCCGAGAACCTCGTTGGGGTGGATCATCCTTCGACCTCCTCCGGTCAGGGCCCGTCGACAGGGCAGCCGGGGCCGAAGATAGCCCGACCGAGGTGTTGCTCAGGTGCCCGTCAGGGTGAGCAGTGAATTGTCGCGAATCGTCTGGGAGTCAGCTATCGTCCGCTCTATGTCCAGCCGGCTGCTCAAGCGCGACAAGATCGGCATCCTCGAAGGCCTGCCGCTCTTTGAGAACTGCACCAAGCGCGAGCTGGGACAGCTCGCCACCATCACGACCGAATCGGATCGCAAACCCGGGCAGTATCTGACCTACGAAGGTCATGAGGGCGGTCTCATGTTTGTGATTGTCGAAGGCCAGGCCGAGGTGCTCAGCGGGACCAGTGGGCACAAGGAGAAAGTGATCGGAAAGCTCGGACCCGGAGAAGTGGTCGGCGAACTTTCGCTGATCGACGGCCAGGCCAGATCGGCCAGCGTCCGAGCCGTCACGCCGGTCCGGTTGCTGGAAATAACGTCGGAGGACTTCCGTTCCCTCGTCGACAACTCACCGAAGTTCGTGCGCAACCTGCTGCGGGCCCTGTCCATCCGGGTCCGCCAGATGGATGCGCTGACCAACTAAGGGCCGGCGACGCTTGGTGAGGTCGGCCCCAACCGGAGAGGTTGGGGCCGGTCCATCGAACGTCCGCCGGTGGGGCCCGCACATGAGCGCGGGCGACAGAAGCGGAGGAAGACCATGCCCGACCCTATCGGCGACCTCGCCAACCTGACGAAGATGCTGTGGCGCCTCCCCACCGAGGCGCAGGCCCTGGTGACGATCATCAACTCCGGGATGCTCGGCCCCGAGCGCGCCGATCGCCTGTTCGCCATGTATCAAGCGCTGGACCGTTACGGCGCCATGGGCGCCTCGGTGAGCGTGGCTGCCATCCGCCATGGTTCCCGTACGGGACTGGTCGACGAGCTCGGGGCGGTGACGTTCACGGAAATGGACAAGCGGTCCAACGCCCTCGCGAACGCCTTACGGGCCCGGGGCGTAGGTCCGGATACCGGCGTTGGGATCCTCTGCCGCAACCATCGAGGCACGTACGACGCCAGCTACGGCGTGCTGAAGGCCGGCGGGAGGGCGCTTTACCTCAACACCGACTTCTCGGCACCCCAAGCCAAGGAGGTATGCGCCCGAGAAGGCGTCGAACTCGTCGTTTACGACGAGGAGTTCAGAGACGTCGTCGCCGGCGTGGACGCCCCCAAAGGTCGGTTCGTCGCCTGGACCGACGACCCCAATAGAGGCCCGGGCGACGGCCCGACCATCGAATCTCTGATCTCCGCCGGGAACGCGTCACCACCGCCGGCTCCTCCAAGCCCGGGCAACGTCATCATCCTCACCAGCGGGACTACCGGCACCCCAAAGGGGGCCAACCGAGCGCAGCCCCGGTCCTTGACAGCACCCGCCGCCATCCTGTCGCGGATCCCCTTCAAAAGCCGCGAAGTCACCTACGTCGCCCCGCCCGTCTATCACGCGTGGGGCCTGGGCGTCTCGATACTCGCCATCGGACTGGGCTCGACGCTCGTCATGCGACGCCGATTCGACCCCGAAGACACGCTCATCGCGCTCGCCGAGCACCGCTGCACCGCGCTGGCGGTGGTCCCGGTGTTGCTCAATCGAATTCTGGCGCTCGGTGAGGACCGCATCGCCAGCGTCGACCTGTCGGCGCTGCGGATCATCGCGTCCAGTGGCGCCCAGCTCGAAGGAGCGCTCGCCACCAAGGCCATGGACACCTTCGGGGACATCCTCTACAACCTGTACGGCTCGACCGAAGTGGCGTGGGCCACCATCGCCAATCCCGCCGACTTGCGCGCCGCCCCGGGCTGTGCCGGCAAACCGCCGCTCGGAACCCGGGTAAGGATCTTCGACGAGAACGCCAAAGCCCTGCCCAACGGAAAGACCGGCCGGATCTTCGTAGGAAGCGGAATGGAGTTCGGCGGCTATACCGGTGGCGGAACGAAGGAGATGATCGCGGGACTGATGTCGACCGGCGACGTCGGTCACTTCGATTCCGACGGCCGCTTGTTCGTCGATGGCCGCGACGACGAGATGATCGTATCGGGAGGCGAGAACGTGTTCCCCCGCGAGATCGAAGAGCTCCTCGCGGCCCACGACGCGGTCGTGGAAGCCGCCGCCATCGGGATCGACGACGAGGATTTCGGTCAGCGTCTTCGCGTCTTCGTGGTCGTTCGCCCCGGCCACGCCCTAGACGCCACCGCGGTCAAAGACCACGTGAAGGCGAACCTAGCTCGCTACAAGGTGCCCAGGGAGGTCGTCTTCGTCGAGCAGCTGCCCCGCAACCCTTCGGGCAAAGTACTAAAACGCGAGCTGGCTCTCATAAAAGTCGAAAGCTGATCATGGCGACATGAGCGTCGTCGAGCCGGCCCAGCCCCGTCGCCCCGAGAGCGACTTCGGGACCACCGGCGTCCGTAGTCGCTACCGCGGCCCTTACGCCGGCGGACCACGGGCACGCGACCTCGAAGTAGACAAGCCGCCCATTGACGCCTTCGGAGTAGCGGAGCTGGTTCGCATGGTCGTCGTGTACGCCGCGCTTTCCCTCAGCGTGGCCCGGAGGCTGGCCGGCTGGCTGGTGAGACGCCGAGGCCAGAGCCTGTTCGAGGCGGCTTCGGTCGGCGCCGTCGACGGATTGGTCCGCTTGGGCCCGACGTACGTCAAGCTGGGCCAAATAATCGCGTCGTCGCCTGGCCTGTTTCCGCCACCCCTGGCGGTCGCCGCCCAGAGGTGCCTCGATGAAGTCCCCCCCTTCGACGGCAAGACAGCTCGCGACATGATCCGGAAGGATCTCGGGCGCCAGCCGTCCGCCATCTTCAAGAGATTCGACGACGTCCCTCTGTCGGCTGCCTCCATCGGGCAGGTCCACGCCTGCATCCTCCCCGACGGCCGGGAGGCGGTGATCAAGCTCCAGCGACCAAATATCCGCAAGAGGATGACCACGGATCTGCGGATCATGCACCGGCTGGCAAAGACCTTGGAGCGCCACTTGCAGTTCGCTCGCAACGCCAACGCGGTTGCGCTGGTCGAGGACCTCCACGACGTCACGTTCCAGGAGCTCAACCCGGCGCTCGAGGCCTGGCGACAGCATCAGTTCCGGGAGAAGCTCTGGGCGTTCGGCGACAACCAGTGGATCACGGCTCCGGAGATCTACTGGGACTACTGCGGTCCACACATGATCTGCATGGAACGAATGACGGGCATACCGATGGACGAGTTCGACGCCATCCGCGATCAAGGCTTGGACGGCGAACTGATCCTCCGGCGCGGTGCGAAGACGTGGATCGAAGCCGTCGTGGTCCACGGCCCCTTCCACGGCGACATGCACGCCGGAAACCTTTGGGTCCTCGACGACGGCCGCTGCAGCTACCTCGACTTCGGGATCATGGGCGAGGTACCCGATGAGTACAAGCAGCTGATCAAAGACCTGTTCTACACGTTCGTCTTCGACCAGGACTTCTCCCGGATCGCCCGGGCATACAAGAAGCTCGGGATCATCACCGACGAAATGGGCACCGACGAGGAGGTCGGCCTGCGCATCAAGATGGTGGTGGCCCCGATGCTGGGCCCGACGAGCAGCATGAGCCTCGGGGACTTCATCATCTCCTCGCTGGACATGATCAAGCAGTACGGCATGACCGTACCCCGAGAAATGGTTCTCTTCTCCAAGCAGATGCTGTACATGGAGCGCTACATAAAGGGGCTGGCGCCCAACTGGCAGATCTCGTCGGACCCGTATCTCTTAAAGAACATCTTCCCCGCGGAAGCGGCCAAGAAGGCCGCCGAAGCGGGCGTCGCCCCTTTTCCCGACTGAGGACCTCCGGGCCTGATGCAGGTCGTTATTCGACGGTGCGGCGCGACGTACCCGCCACCCCAACGAGTTGCTCACGAGCCGCACACGTCAGGGGGACGTACCGACCCTCGGAATCCCTGTACCACGCCGGGCGCGTCCCATCAGAGCCGTCGCCGAGTCCGTCATCGGTGAGCGACCCCGGGTACGGGCGATACCAGTCGGTGAGCGGTATGCGACCGACGACCCTCACCACATCGGGGCCGCCGGTCCGTTGGAGCGAGCCCAAGGCGTCGGTCAGCTCAGCCCCGGTGAAGGGCTCCGACCCGACCATCAGCGTCACCGCGCTGACCGTCAGAGGTCCGGCGGATCCCGCCACGCGGTAAGTGACGGCCAGGTCCACTCCGGGCAGGACGCCGAGGGCGTCATCGATCAAGGCTGGGAGCAGCGGTATACCTCCCGGCGACGGTGGTAGAACGGCCGCGGCCGGCCCGGCCAACCAGTGGTCCCCGTCCGTGTCACGCCAGAACAGGTCGCCGCTCGGCCGCCAGGCATCCCCCGACTTGAACACCCCTCGCAAAGGGGCGGCCGATACCGATTCAGCCGGATGCCGACCGACGAGCAGCATCCCGATCTCTCCCGGAGCACACTCCCTCACGAGTCCATGTTCGTCCAACTCGAAGCATCCGGCGCCCAGATCGTAGGCCGCGATCCGCAAAGGAGCGCTTCCCGGCAGGGGCCGGCCCATGGCAGCCGGCTTGTTGGCGGCGACGTTGGCCAGAACGGCCTCCCCCTCGATAGGCGCATAGAACTCGACGACGCGAGCCGGACCGAGTCGGCGATCGACTCGCGACCACAGGCCCCGCGGCATCCCGGACCCGATAAATAGTCGGATGCCGTGGTGCAGCTCCCGCCTGTCGGGCTCCTGCTCGGCCACCTCGCGCAACATGGTCCAGGTGTAGGAGACGACGGTCGCCCCGTAGCGGCGGACCTCCTCCCAGAAAACTGCCGGTGAAAACTCGCGGCTTAGGGCCAGCCGCGCCCCTCCGGCTACGGCGCCGCCGATCGCCGTCAACAACCCCGAAGGGTGATGCAGCGGTGTTGTCGCGTACACCGTGTCCTTGGGCGAGAGGGCGGCCGCAGACGCGGTGCCGAATGCCGAGAGGGCCCACCGGTGGTTGGTGATCCGTCGCGCCCGCGTACCAGCGCCTTCCCCACTGAACACCACGAAAGCCAGATCTCCAGCCCGACCCGGATTGGGCCGGTACCAGCGAGGCACCTCGACGGTCGCGGGGTCTACCAGTTCGAGGTCGATGGCTCCGTCGGGCAGCTCTTCTGACCGGCCGGCCGCTCCGAGCACGATGACCGGCACGTCGCACGCGGCCAACCCCTCCGCCGCGTGGTCGGGGTCCGTGAGCAGCCGGCAGACCCCACCGAGAACCGCCTCATGGGCGCAGTCGCCGCCCGGGCGGAGCAGGACGGCCACGGCCCCGAGGCGGTTGAGGGCAGCGGTGACGACGAACGCGCTCGGCCGGGTCGACATGAGAACCCCGATCGGCTCGCCTTGGCGCACACCAACGCTCATGAGCCCGCGCACCACGCTGTCGATGCGGTGCTTGGTGTCGCCTCGACTGTGGGTGCGGTCGCCGAACAGGAAGCACGTGGCGTTCGTATCCGCGACCGCCTGCTCGTCGAGAAGCGACCCAAAGGACACCTGGGTGGCAGCGCGGATCTGCTCCACCCGAGCCAATCGAGGAAGCTGGGTCACCGCCTCCGCCGAGATGGAACGCGCCGCGTGGGCCGAGCGGACCACCGACCCGGCCATCGCCTTGGTCGCCCCGATGCCCACCTCAGCAGCCAGGCCGAGGCGGTAGCCCGCACCAGACCGAACCGACCGATCGCTGGAAGGGACGTCGATCAGAGGCGAAATGGCCGCCGGAGGCGAACCCCCGCCTTCGCGCCAGTGGATCCACCCGGCCACCGTCGGCCACGTATTCGCAGCCGCGTACGAACCGACCACCAAGCCGAAATGCCCGGCCGGCACGGTCATCTCCCACACTTCGGCAGCCGGGGCGGCCCGGGCGACGGCGCGCACGACGCGAGCCGGTGCGATCTGATCGGTCTCGCCCACGACCGACATGACCGGAAGGGCTATGTCGGCGAGAGTCACCAAGCGGTCACCGATCTCGAAACCCCCCGAAGTCATCCGGTTGTGAACCACGAACTGCTGCAAAAGGTCAGCCAGCGCCGGCCCCGAGTAGGCGACCCAACCCTCTCCCGCCAAAAACCGTCGTTGACGCTCACGGGCCGCCAACCGATCCCGGTCGTGTAGTTGGGCTACGAACTCGACCCGCTGGCGGACCGACTTGACGGGATCGAGAAGCCTAAAACCCATTCGCGTCGCCCAGGCCGGGATCCCGACGCCACGCAGCAAGTCGGCGCCGATCCCCGCCACCCGAGTGACGACTTCGTCCGGCAGTCCGATCGGGTCCAAGGCCAGCGTGTCCACCGGACTGCCGAAAGTCACCAAGCTGGTGAGGCCGTCACCCCTTCTGTAGGCGGCAGCTTGGTAACAAAACATCCCACCCTGCGAATACCCACACAGGTGCACTGGCCGTCCGGTCAGATGGCCTACCTGGGTCACGGCCCGGTCCACGGCCAGAACATGATCGGACAGGGTGCGCTGCATCCCGCCTTCCTCTCGTTCTGGCGCGCCGAAGTCGACGACCCACGGATCGACGCCGAGCTCGTGCAGGATCGACACGGCACTGGATCGCTCGCTCACGTCGTAGACGTCTGCACTGAGCATCAGTGGCGGAACCAGGACCGCCACCGGGGCTCCCGTCGCGGAGTCCGCGAAATAGTGACGCAACCTGTGAAGACGGTCCTCCGAGACCACGTCGAATGGCGCTGGCTCGTCATCGACCTCGAGCCCGCCCATGGCCAGGATCTCGAGCCCGTTCACCACCGCGTCGCCCAAACGCGGCAGCAGGGATCCGAACCTCCCCAGCGGAGAACTCACCGGCTGAACGATACCCCCACCCGTAGGCCTCACGGCCGGCCCCAGAGCCACCACCTGCGCCCGAAAATCGATAAGGCTCAACGGTGTGAACCTGAAACTGTCGAAATCCTCGGTTCCCGATGAGGAGCCGGATCCGGAGTACCCGCAGGGGCGACGACGCGACCGAGACGGCTACCTGGATGCCATTCCGAGCTCCGGTATAGGCGTGCTGGCCGTCGCCCTGCTCGACATCGAGTTGCGCACCGCCCTCTCGTCGCTGATAGCGGTCAGCGCCATCCCCTCGGCGCTGCGCGACTATGCACCCTCCCGTGACCACGACGCCGCCGCGTTCTACGCAGAAATGCACGCGACCGGAACGATAGAGACGATCTTCCCAGCTCCCCCGCCCGTGGAAGTCCACGCCAGCAAGATCGGCCGACCGCGCTGGGCCCCAAAGGTCGACTCCATCGAAATGCTCAGCTTCAAGAGCCCCTATACGGTGCACCACCCGCAAACACGCGCTAGCTATGAAGCGCATACCCGCAATTCGATCGCCAGGGCGATGCACTGGCGGCATGCCGACGGACCTCGTCCGACGATCATCGTCGTTCACGGTTTCACCGGATCGCCCTTCTGGTTCAACAGCAACTTCTTCTCGCTCCCGTGGTTCTACGCACACGGGTGCGATGTCCTTCTCGCCGTGTTGCCGTTCCACGGTAAGCGGAACGACCGATGGGGTCCCTACAGCGGGTCCGGGCTCTTCGGCGGTGGCGTCGCCTATCTGAACGAGGCGATGTTCCAGAGCATCTGTGATTTGCGGGTCATGGTCGACTACCTTGAGCAGTCGGGCGTCGAGCACGTGGGCATCACCGGCCTGTCGCTGGGGGGATACCTGACCGCGCTGATGGCGGACGTCGAACCTCGTCTGCACGTAGCCATCCCCAACAGCGCGGTGACACACTTCCCATCGCTGCTCGATAGCTGGTTCCCAGCCGGGCACCTGGCCAAGGCCGGACTTCGTCTGAGCAAGCACGACGACGACACGCTGTCGGCGGCCATGAGCGTGCACAGCCCTCTCAGCTACCCCGCCCTGTTGCCGCGAGACCGTCTGTTCATCATCGGCGGCTTGGCCGACCGGTTGGCTCCGCCCGACCAGTCCGCCCGGTTGTGGGAACATTGGGGTGCGCCGCAGATCCACTGGTTCCCTGGCAGCCACATCCTTCACGTGGGTCGCGCCAGCTACCTGCGGGAAGTGGGACACTTTCTCAGAGATACCGGTTTCAGTCCGGGCTGAGGGTCCGTCACTACACGGATTCGGGAGGAGACACCCGTGCAGCAGAGTGAGATCGACTTGTCCGATCTGGAGTTCTGGGCCCGGCCGCTGGAGGAGCGGGCCGAGGCCTTCGCCATGCTCCGGGCCCGCCCAGAGCCGGTGTTCTTTACCGAGCCCGAAGCTCCACCGGGGTTCGCGCAAGGCTCCGGTTATTACTGCCTGACCCGTCACGCTGAGGTGGTCGAGGCCAGTCGGCACCCAGAGCTTTTCTGCTCCGGGAAAGGCACGAACATCGGCGAGATGCCGCCGGAGTTCCTCGAGTTCTTCGGATCGATGATCAACCTCGACGACCCCCGCCACAGCCGCTTTCGCAGGATCGTGTCCCGGGGCTTCACTCCCCGGTTCCTCGACTCCCTCAAGGCGGATGTGTCGTCGATCGCGGCCGAGATAGTCGACGGCATCGCCGAGAAAGGCGAGTGCGACTTCGTCACTGAGGTCGCAGCCCTGCTGCCCTTGCGAGTCATCGTCGACATGATGGGCATACCGCGAAGCGAGGAGAAGTTCATCTTCGACCGGACCAACATGATCCTCGGTTTCACTGACCCGGAGTACGTGCCCGACCAGGACCCGAATGTGATCGTCGGGTCCATACTCACCGCCGGAGCGGAGCTGGCCCAAGTGATCCAGGAGATCGGCGAAGACCGGGTGCGAAACCCGCGACCGGACCTCACGACCGCACTGGTCACAGCCGAAGTCGACGGAGAAAAACTGAGCCCTGCGGAGTTGGCGTCATTTTTCATACTGCTGGTGGTGGCGGGCAACGAAACCACGCGCAACGCCATCGCCCACGGACTCGATCTGCTCACCAAAAACCCGGACCAGATGGCCAGGTGGCAATCGGACTTCAACACGCTCGCGCCGACCGCGATCGAGGAGATCGTGCGCTGCGCTTCGCCGGTAATACACTTTCGCCGCACCGTCACATCCGACGGGGCCAGAATCGGCGACCACGAGTTTTCCGAAGGAGACAAGGTCGTGCTGTGGTACTGGTCGGCCAACCGGGATCGAGCGGTGTTCAGTGACCCCGATCGGTTCGACATCGGGCGAAAGCCCAACGAGCACGTCGGGTTCGGAGGCCCCGGCCCGCACTTCTGTCTGGGGGCGCACCTGGCCCGCCGGGAGATCACCGTCGCGTTCCAGGAGCTGCTCACCAAGCTCCCCGACATCCGCTCCAACGGCGAACCGGACCGCCTATTGTCGAACTTCATCAACGGGATCAAGCACCTGCCGGCGACGTGGACCCCGACCGCCGCCTGACCATCCGGGCCCGTTGGGTCAACGTTGTCGTTGTCGCCGGGCTCGTGCTCGTGGTCGCGGCGTGTGGCTCGTCCGCGTCACCCCCGCCCAAGCTCAACCCACTGGCCGCCCTGCAAGAAGCGAAAGCCAAGGCCGACGCTTCATCATCAGTCCACTTCGTTCTCACCAGCAGCAACGTAGGAAACAGCGGAACCAACATCACCAGAGGTGCCGGCGATCTGGTCCGACCGGACGAGCTCCAGGGATCGTTCTCGGTGACGATCAAGGGCTTGACGCTCGACGCCAAGGTGGTCTCCAAGGGTACGGTCTTCGAAGCCTTGCTTCCCTTCGCCAAGGGCTACGTGAAGACCAACCCCGCCAGCTTCGGCCTCACCAACCCGGCACAGCTGATGGACCCGAATACCGGGTTGACCAGCCTTCTCGCCAATCCGCAGAATCCGCGGGTCACGGGCCAGGAAAGGGTCGCAGGCGAGCTGCTGGACACCGTGACCTTCTCTGTGCCCGGCACGTCGATCCCGGTTCTGCCCGATGCCAACCCTTCTAAGCCGGTGACTCTCATCGCCGCCATAGATGCCAGCTCCCACGAGCTTCGTCAGGTGACCCTCGTAGGACCGCTTACCAGCGCCACTTCCAACAGCACGTTTACCCTCACGCTCACCGACTACAACGAGCAGGTGAACATCACGCTTCCTCCAACATCCTGACCGCATCGACGGAGGTCGCGGATGTATTGAGACGCGACCGATGGCGCCTGGGCCTGGCCGCCGCAGCCGTGCTCCTGGCCGCGGCCGACACCTACGTGGTGGTGGTGGCGCTGCCGTCGATCATGGACGGCGTCGGGGTCGGGCTGGACCGGCTTCAGAGGGCGACGCCCATCATCAGCGGATTCCTCCTGGGTTACACCGCCATCCTCCCGCTCATAGGCCGCCTGGCCGATCTGGCCGGCACCGAGCCGGTGTTCGCCGGGTGCCTGGCCGCATTCGGAGCCGGGTCGGTGATCACGGCCACTTCCCATGCCTTACCGGTGGTAGTCACCGGGCGCGCCATCCAAGGACTCGGCGGCGGCGGCCTCGTCCCCGTGACCATGGCCATGGTGGCGGCCCGCTGGCCCCCCGATTCCAGAGGACTTCCGTTGGGGGTGGTGGGGGCGCTACAGGAGTTAGGAAGCGTGATCGGTCCGCTTTACGGCGCAGCCATCGTGGAGATCGCGTCGTGGCGGGCCATTTTCTGGATCAACGTCCCGGTCATCGTGGTGCTCGCTGTCGGGTTCTGGCTGGCGGGCCGCACCGAGAGACCGACCGGTCGCACCGACAAGTCATCCCGACCGGCCGGTCGGTTTGACTTCGTCGGAGCGACCCTCGCCTCGGTCGGCTCGATCGGGCTGGTGCTCGGTTTGGACGCCCCATCCCGCCTGGCTACCAGCGCGTCCATCGGACAGGTGTACGCACCGTCGGCGGGTGGTCCTTGGGCCCCATTCACCACACCGATCGTCCTGGTTTCACTGGCCGTGTTGGTGGCCTTCATCGGTTGGGAGTTCGCGCCGCCGGGTCGGGTCCGCCCTCTGGTACCGCTGCGCAAGGTTGCGGGCGTCCTGGCCCGCGCCGACGTCCCCGGAGCGCTGATGCTGGCCGGAGTGCTGGCCTGCATCGTGGTGGCCTTCTCGACGGCCGACCCCAGCAGCCAAGTGGTGGCGTCGAGCGCGCCGATCGTCGGACCCGTCGCTGTCGTTTTGGCGGTCGGGTTCTTCATCCGGCAACGCAAGGCGGTCAACCCGCTCATCGAACCCGGCGCCCTGGCGGCCCGGCCGGCTTGGGGCTCGCTGGCCGTCAACCTGTCGCTCGGCGGGGCTTTGATGGCGGCTCTGATAGACGTCCCTCTGTTCGCTCGCGCCACCGTCGACCCGACGTCGGAGGTGGCCGCCGCCCTCGTCTTGGTGAGGTTCCTGGTAGCCGTGCCGATCGGAGCGCTGATCGGGGGAGCCCTTTGCCGCCGACGGACGCTCGCGCCCGCGATCGCCGCGTTCGGCATGACCCTCGCCGCAGTCGCGTTCGTCGCCATGACCTCGTGGTCGGCCACCTCCTTGGGCGGAGGTCCCAGGCCCAGCGATGTCGCGCTGATCGTGTGCGGGCTGGGATTCGGCCTGGCCATAGCCCCGGTCAACGTCGCCATCCTGGGGGCGGTCCAACCCAGCCTGCACGCCCTGGCCAGCGCGCTGGCCGTGGTCGCCCGGACCATCGGAATGTTGGCGGGGTTGTCGGCGCTCACTGCCATCGCCCTCCATCGCTTCTACCAAGCCCAGGCCCGGATCGGCTCGCCGCTCGTGATCTGCCCGAACACGAACCCCACTTCGTGCGCTCCGTACAACGACGCCACGAGCAAGGCTCTGCTCAGCGAGCTGCACACCATATTCGGCGGTGCCGCAGTGTGTGCAGCTCTGGCCGCCGTTCTCGCCGTGGCCCTGTTGCGCCCCCGGATCCGCGGCAGGGAGGCCGCATCGGTCTAAGGGCTCGCCACGAAACAACTTGACGCAATTCTTCAACACAACGGCTGGTCATGGACAAGGACATGTTCCAAGTTGTTTCGTGGCGAGCCCTAAGGGCTAGAGCTGGTGTCGGGGACACCACCAGGTGGTGCGGCCACCGACGGTGCCCCGGGTGAGCGGAGAGCCGTCACGCGGACATCGACCGCCTGGCCGGCGGTGGGGTTCCAGGTCGCCCATGTGGGACCCGCCGCGATCGATGAGCTCGGCCAGTCCGACGGACAGGTGCCGGTGGAGCCGCCGAAGGTCGGCCGCCCGAAGTGATCGGCAGGGTCGCGTGGGAGCGAGCCCGGCTCGCCACAGCACCTCGTCGGCGATCAGGTTGCCGACGCCCGCCAGCTTGGCCTGGTCCAGCAGGCGGGCTTTGACGGCCACCTCGCTGCCTGCCAGCGCCCGGCGCAGATCGGACGCCGACAGACCCAGGGCGTCAGGCCCTAGACGGCTTTCGTCGGCGTCCAGCTCGACTCCCCCAAGCCGGCGAGGGTCCCGCACGGCCAACCATCCGCCGTCGCCGAAGCGGATCGTGAAGCGGTCGTGACGGCCGTCGGATCCGGCGGTGTAGAGCAGGCGGTCGACGCTTGCGGCGCCATCGATGATCAGGCGTCCGCTCATCCCGAAATGCAGTCCCAGTACACCGTGGGGCGCCCCCGAGGGTGACGACTCGACGTCGAGCAGAAGGAGCTTGCCCTTCCGCCGGGCCCGTGCGAACCGGCTCCCAGTGAGCGCGGCGGCTATCCCCGCCGAGTCCAAACCTCGCTTCAGGTACCACGAGTCGGGCGACTCGACCGAGCTGATTCGCCGGCCGAGCGCACGGTTCTCGGCCAGCACGCGGTAGCCCTCGACCTCGGGGAGCTCTGGCACTAGAGCCCGATCGCCCTGGTGAACACCGAGTCGAGCATCGGCTCGGTCAGCCGGCCGGTGAACGTGTTCTGCTGGCTCGGGTGATAGGAGCAGATCACTACGGTCCCATCGGGAGAGGTCGCCTCGACCCCATGGCCGAAACGGGGCCTAGGCCTGATCGCGAGCAGTCGAGCCAGGACCTCGTAGGCGAACTGACCCAACGCGACCACGACCTTCACCGAGTCGAGGGCGTCCAGCTCCCTGGATAGGAACGGTAGGCAGCGGTCCCGCTCCTGCGGAGTGGGTTTGTTGTCTGGCGGAGCGCACCGCACGGCCGAGCAGATCCACGCGCCGGAGAGTCGCAGTCCGTCGTCGAGCCCGGTGCTCGACGCCTGATTGGCCAGGCCGACCCTGTGCATGGATGCGAACAACCAGTCGCCGGATCGGTCGCCGGTAAAGATCCGTCCCGTGCGGTTGGCCCCGTGCGCGGCTGGCGCCAACCCGACCACGGCGATGGTCGCTCGGCTGTCGCCGAAACCGGCCACCGGCCGACCCCAGTACTCCTGGTCGCGGAACGACGCCCGTCGGGTCGCGGCTACCCCTTCGCGCCACGCGACCAGCCTCGGGCAGGCCCGGCAGGCCACGATCTCCTCCGCCAAGCGGTCGAGCTGGCTCGAGCCGTTTTCCACGCCGGAGACACTAGGTTGACGACCCAAGATGGCCACAACCCCCCGACGCGGCACGAGCTCCCGACGCAGCGCGAGCCCGCCACGCGGCACGAGTCGCAGAGCGGCGCCCAGCGGACCGCCTTCGACCCTGGTCCTATTGGTCCGGCACGGGACGACCCCCAGCACCGGGAAGATCCTGCCCGGCCGAGCCCCAGGCCTTGACCTGGCCGACGCAGGACGGACCCAGGCCGAGGTCGTGGCCCAGCGGCTGGCCGATTGGTCGGCGCCGACCGCCGCCAGCGGCGGCAAGACCAAGATCGCGGCCGTCTACGCGTCCCCCCTCGAGCGGACGCGCCAGACGGCTGCACCCATCGCATCCGCATTGGGGCTTCGGGTGAAGGTCGATCGCGGGCTGCTCGAGTGCGACTTCGGCGAGTGGACCGGGGCCGAGCTCAAGAAGCTGATGAAGCTGCCCGAATGGGCGACGGTCCAGCGTTACCCGAGCGGATTCCGGTTCCCCGGCGGCGAGTCGTTCCGGGCCATGCAGACGCGCATGGTCACTACTGTCTGTGCTCTCGCCGGCAACCACCCGGGCCAGACGGTGGTCGCCGTGTCGCACGCCGATCCGATCAAAGCGGCCGTGGCCGACGCCCTCGGATCCCACTTGGACCTGTTCCAACGCATCGTCATATCGCCGTGCTCGGTGACGGCGATCAACTATGGACCGACCGGGCCGACCGTCGTAACCGTGAACTCGATGTCGGCCCTCACCGAGCTGGTCCCGTCTTGAGGAGGAATCCTTGAGCCGCTCCTTCGAGCTGTCCGAGGTCGACTGGGCGACGGTCGGGACCGTCGGTGAACCGGGGCAGCGGACGTTCTATCTGCAGGCCCGCCAAGGCGACCAACTGATCACCCTGAAAATGGAGAAGCAGCAGGTCGCGGCGTTGTCGCAGTTCCTGGCCGAGATCCTCTCCGACCTGGCTGTCCCCGACGACGTCCCCTCCGACGAGACGCTGGAGCTGATCGAACCGGTGTTGGCTGAATGGGCCGTCGGCGGCTTGCAGCTCGCGTACGACAGTGGTGCCGACCGGATCGTCATCCTGGTGGAGGAAATCGGCGTCGTCGACGAGGAGGACGACGAAAACGATGCCGGATTGCCGGACCCGGATCGAGGGGCCGGCCGTCTCGGGCTGACCAGAACCCAAGCGTCGGGCGTCGTGCGCCGAGGGTGGGAGCTGGTCAACGCCGGCCGGGCTCGTTGCTCCCTGTGCGGCCACCCCATGGACCCCGAGGGCCACTCGTGTCCCAGGACAAACGGTCACAGTCCGCCGACGCCCTGAGCCTCCTGTGCTCGGGACACATCGAAGTCCGGGGCCGGATGCCGTGGAGCAGCAACGGCACGTACCTGGTGACGTTGGGAGACCGAGGCGTTGATTCCTCGTCGCCAACCGTCGCGGTCTACAAGCCGGGCCAGGCCGAGCGCCCTTTGTGGGATTTCCCGGACGGCCTCTACCGGAGGGAAATAGCCGCGTTCGAGCTTTCAGAAGCGCTGGGCTGGGCGTTGGTACCACCGACCTTGGAGCGCCTCGACGGGCCGCTGGGGCCCGGTTCGCTCCAGCTGTTCGTAGACGCCGACTTCGAGCAGCACTACTTCACCCTCATGGAGGACGACCGCCACCACCCTGTCCTCAAGCGGATGGCCGCCTTCGACTTCCTCGCCAACAACGCCGACCGCAAGGGAGGGCACTGCCTGCTCGACGCCGACGGCGAGGTCTGGGGCATCGACCACGGTCTGTGCTTCCACCCCCAACCCAAGCTGCGCACCGTCATCTGGGACTTCGCCGGAGAAGCGGTCGCTCCGGATGATCTGGCCGACATCGAGCGCTTCGTGGGATCCGGAATACCTCCGTCGTTGGGAGCGGTGCTGCACGCCGACGAGGGCCGAGCGTTGGAGGAACGGGCCCATCAGCTGCTCCGACGCGGACGGCTGCCCAAACCGCGCAACGACCATCCCTACCCTTGGCCGCTCGTGTGAGGGCTCGGGTTCAGCCTCGCTGCTGCAACGCCTCGATCAGCTTGGGCAGGACCTTGTGCACGTCGCCGACGATCCCGAGGTCGGCGATCGAGAAGATCGGCGCCTCCTGGTCCTTGTTGATGGCGATGATGTTCTTCGAGTTCTTCATCCCGACCATGTGCTGGGTCGCGCCCGAGATCCCGCACGCGATGTAGACCGTGGGCTTGACCGTCTTGCCCGTCTGGCCCACTTGGTGCGAGTAAGGAACCCAACCGGCGTCGACGATGGCTCGGGAGGCACCGGCTGCGCCCTTGAGCAGCTTGGCCAGGTCCTCGATCAGCTTGTAACCTCCGGCCTCGCCGAGGCCGCGGCCACCCGACACCACGACGGCAGCTTCGTCGAGCTTGGGCCCCTCTGATTCCTCCACGTGGGAGGAGAGCACGATGGCGCCACCGGACGTTCCGAGCTCGGGCACTTCCATGGTGGCCACCGCGGCCGGGCCGGCCGCGGCGGGCTCGGCCGCAAACGACTTGGCCCGGACGACGAAGATCCCGGGAGCAGAGCCGGTGAAGCGGGCCTTGAGGACCTCGGTGCCGCCGAAGATGGCGTGCTCGCTGATCAGGCCGCCGTCGCCCTCCTCCAATCCGACGATATTCGTGAGCACCGGGCGGTCGGTCTTGGCCGACAAGCGCCCAGCGATGTCGCGACCGTCGTAGCTCTGAGGCACGAAAACGGCGTCGGGACCGCTTCCCGCCGCGATCTGTGCGGCCATGGCGGCGGCCACGGCGGGCCCAGGGAGCCCGGAGCCGAGGTCTCCCACCGTGTGGATCGTGGTGGCGCCGTGAGATCCGGCGTCGGCGGCTAGCGCAGCCGCGTCGCCCCACGTGATCGCTTCCACGGTCCCCGCCAGCTCGCGAGCCTTGGTAAGCAACTCGAGCGAGGCGGGCGCCACCTTGTCGTTGGCGCGGTCCACCACGACCCAGATCTTGTTGAGTGCCATCAGTGAGTGTGGGCCTTTCTTCGGCTAGATGACTTTGAGCTGCTCGAGGAAGGCCACGATCTTCTCGTGGCCGTCCCCCTCGTCTACAACGATCTCGCCACCCTGGCGGGCCTCGGCCGGCTGCACCGACACCACCTCCTGGCCGGCTCCGGCGGACCCGACCGCGCTGGCGGCGACACCGAGGTCAGCGACGGTGACCTCGTCTACCGGCTTGCCTTTGGCGGCCATGATCCCCTTAAAGGACGGGTAGCGGGGTTCGACCACACCCGCCGTAACAGTGATGAGGGCCGGCAGCGCCACTTCAACCTCGTCGTAGCCAGCTTCGGTCTGTCTCTCGACGTGGACCTTGCCCTCCGATACGGTGACCTTTTTTGAGAAGGTAACGGAAGGTAGCCCGAGGATCTCGGCGACTTGCACCGGCAGCGTGCCGGTATAGCCGTCGGTCGATTCGGTGGCGGCTATGACCAGGTCCGGTTGGGCTCGCTTGATGGCTGCGGCCAGCACTTTGGCCGTGCCCAGCGCGTCGGACCCGGCGAGCGAAGGGTCGCTCACCAAGATGGCCTTGGCGGCACCCATGGCCAGCGCGGTCCGCAGCCCGCTCGTCTCGCCGTTGGGGGCCATTGACACCAGCGTGACCTCACCGCCGCCGGCTTGCTCGGCCAACTGGAGGCCCATTTCGACGCCGTAAGAGTCGGACTCGTCGAGGATGAGCTTCCCTTCACGGGTCAGCGTCTTGGTGCTCGGGTCGAGCTTTCCAGGCGCGGCCGGGTCAGGGATCTGCTTTACGCAGACGACAACGTTCATGTGCTCATTCTCACCGAATGGGCTTCGCCGGCGCCACTTAGGGCACGCCCTCGGGCCGGGCTAAGCGCAACTTTGTGCAGTCGAGGCTGCTACGGTGCGCAAGTCGTGACCACCGCCGACGAGGTACGACTCGTAGTCCCGGCCCGACCTGAATTTCTGCGGTTGGCGCGAGTCACGGCGGCCGGGCTGGCAGGGCGGATGGGATTCAGCTACGACGAGGTCGAGGACCTGCGCCTGGCCATCGACGAGCTGTGCTTCGGGCTTACGGGCCCCACCGGTCGGCATGGGACGGTGGAGCTGCTGTACCTGATCGACGAAGGGTCCCTGGTCGTCGAAGGCCAAGGCCACTTTCTCGAAGACATCGCGCCGATCATGCTGACCGACTTGTCCCGCGTGATATTGACGGCGCTGGTGGACGAGCACGATCTGGTGACAGGGCCCAACGGGCCGCTGTTTCGTTTGCTCAAGCGACGACACTCCAACGCCGCGTTGGCCGGTGACTGAGCGCGAGCCGCTGAAGGAGACGTTCGCGGCCTACGCCCGCACCGGCGACATCGTGCTCCGAGACCAGCTCGTCGCTGCGCACATGGGCCTGGCGGCTTACCTGGCCAGGCGCTTCGCCAATCGGGGACAGCCGCTCGAAGATCTGACGCAAGTCGCCTCGCTGGGTCTGTTGAAAGCTGTCGACCGCTTCGATCCCGGTCTTCAGATCGAGTTCTCGACTTACGCCACCACAACGATCGTCGGCGAGTTGAAGCGATACCTCCGCGACAAAGGGTGGGCGGTTAGGGCGCCTCGGCGGATGCAGGAGCTCTACCTCAACCTCAGTCAGGTCGTTGACGGCCTCGGCCAGGAATTGGGACGCTCGCCGACCATCGCCGAGCTGGCTGCGGAGGTGGAAGCATCCGAAGAGGAGGTCCTCGAGGCCCTCGAGGCCGGCCAGGCCTATCGATTCGCCTCCCTCGACTCGCCGAAGTCCGACGCCGAAGGCGGAGAACCGGTGGGTGAGAGCATCGGAGAGGAGGACCAAGAACTCGCCCGCGCCGAGCAACGGGCCACGCTCGCGCCCCTCCTCGGTCAGCTGCCCCGGCGCCAGCGCCAGATAGTCCACCTCAGGTTCTTCGGGGGGCTGACCCAGTCCGAGATCGCCCACCGTCTCGGGATCTCGCAGATGCAAGTCTCGCGACTGCTGGCCCGCAGCGTCGCCCAGCTCCGGTCCTTGGCGGAGGATTCCCGGTCGCAGGAAGAGGCCTAGTCCGTTGAAGCTACTCCTGATCGTCAACGCTTCCGCATCCTCGGTCACGGCTCGGGCCCGGGTGGTGATCCAGAAGTCGCTCGCCGCCGATCACGAAGTAACCGTGGCGGAAACCAGCCGCCGGGGCCACGCCACCCGGCTGGCCCAGGGGGCCGCCACCAAGGGAACAGACGCCGTGATCGTGCTCGGCGGCGATGGCACCCTCAACGAAGCCGCCAACGGGCTCGCCGGCACCACCTGCGCCCTGGGGGTGCTGCCTGGTGGGTCGACCAACGTGTTCGCCCGAACCATCGGCATGACCAACGACCCCATCGAGGCCACCGGCGAGCTCCTTGCGGCCCTTGGAACCGGCCTAGGCGGCATCCGGACGGTCGGCCTCGGCAGTGTCAACGGCCGGCGGTACCTCTTCCACGTGGGCGTCGGCTTCGACGCCGCCGTCGTGGCCCAAGTCGAGAAGAGGTCGGCACTGAAGCGTTACCTCGGCCACGCCTTTTTTGCCTATGCCGCTCTCGACACCTGGGCCCGCCACTACGACCGACGAAAGCCCCATTTCACCCTGGAGCTCGAACGCCAGGACGGCGAGCGGGTCACCATCGACGACGGCTACTTCGCCATCCTGTTGAACACCAACCCCTACACGTTCCTCGGGGAACGGCCGTTCAACGTGACTCCCGGCACCGGCCTCGATACTCCGTTGAGCGCGGTCGTACTGAGGTCCATGGGAGCGGTGACCATCCTGGGGCTGGTCGGCGTGGCCCTGAGGAGTGACAAGGGGATCTCGAGCCGTCGCAAGGTCACGGTCACCTCGGGCGTCGTGCGGGCGGTCCTCACCCCCAGGACCACCGTGCCCTACCAGGTAGACGGCGACTACCTGGGCGACGCCGGAAGGCTCGAGTTCACCTGGGAACCCGAAAGCCTCCGCCTCATCGTTCCGCACCCATCTTGATACACGTTCCCACCCGGCGGATTAAGGCCGCCGAAGCCATCCCGGGTGCCCGTCGTTAACCTAAAGTTAAATTTGCAGGGTCAGAGCCTTGCATTCGCATCACCCGCCATTTACGCTGGTGCACCGCTGCGGTGAACACACATACTGGTGTTACAACGCACGTGATACTTTTCACAATCTCCCCCGAAAGGCAGCGTCGCGTGGCCCTCACTTGGAGCCGCAACATCGAATGGGACGTCGACGACTGGCGAGATCAGGCGGCGTGCCGAAGCACTGACCCGGACCTGTTCTTTCCTATCGGCAGCACGGGCCCCGCGATCGAGCAAATTGAGTCCGCCAAGGCGGTCTGCATGGAATGCGAGGCCCGCAAGTCGTGTCTCGACTTCGCCCTCGCCACCAACCAGGAGTCGGGCGTTTGGGGCGCCACCTCCGAGGACGAGCGCCGCAAGCTCCGCAAGGCCTGGTTGGCGCAACAGCGACGAGCCTCATAGACACAAGCCCCACCCAGCTCCTCCCGCTTCGAAGTGCCCGGCGACAAAGGAAGCCGGGCCATTTCGCGTTTGGGGCCCGAGCCAAAACGAGGGCTCTTGGGGACGCCTTCGGGCTTAGAGACTCTGAAGGTCGTCGTCGGCACGGTCGAGGGGTATGGTCAGCTCCACGACCGTCCCGCCTTCGGTGCGCATGGAGATGGTGCCGCCCATCTGGGTGATGACCAGGCCCCGCACGATCATCAGGCCGAGGGTCGTCGTGCCGCCCACGGTAAACCCGGCCGGCAGACCCACGCCGTTGTCTCGGACCGTTACCCGTAGTTCGTCCTCGGACCGTTCCAGCTCAACGTTCACCAGGATCGCCCTGTCGTCTCCTGACCGGTCGCCCAGCCCGTCGCTCTCCCCCAGCCCTCCGCTCTCCCCCAGCCCTCCGCTCTCCCCCAGCCCGTCGTCCTCCCCCGACGCGTCGTTCGGCTCGGGGAAGGCGTGCTCGGCCGCATTCTGGAGCAGCTCGGTGATCACGACCGCAAGGGGCGTGGCCACGGCGGCCTGGAGCTCGCCGGCCTCGCCCTTGTAGCTGATGCGCACGGGCCGATCGGTGCTACCCATGTCCTCGGCCATGCGGGCCAGGGAAGGGAGGATGTCGTTGAAGTCGACCTCGTCGGTCGTGTCCCGGGAAAGGATCTCGTGGACGACCGCAATCGATCGGACCCGTCGCTCGGATTCCTCGAGGGCCTGGCGGGCCTCGCCCGTCGGCATCCGCCGAGACTGGATGCGCAACAGAGACGAGATCGTCTGCAAATTGTTCTTGACCCGGTGGTGCACTTCGCGGATGGCGGCGTCCTTGGAAAGGAGCAGCCGGTCCCTGCGCCGGATGTCGCTGACGTCCTTGAGAAGGACGAGGGCGCCCGTCACCGTGCCCTGGTCGAGCAGTGGGACGCAACGGATGATGACCGACATCTCGCCGTCTCCGGCTTCTTCCACGGCCGGAAGGCGCGTCTGGTAGGCGAGCGAAACTGCCGTCTGCTGCAATCCGGCCTCGTCCAAGCGGACGCCCTCGATGCCGGAGTAGACCCTGATCCGGTGCAGGGCGTTGACCGCGTTCGGCGAGGCGTAGTCGACTCGGGCGCTGGCATCGAGCACGAGCACCCCGTCTCCCACCCGGGGCGTCTCCGTCACCAGCGGCTCGTCAACCGGAAATGGGAACTCGCCGTGCGAGATCATGCGGGCCAGCCGGTCGAAGACCTCGATATATACCCGCTCGAGAACGCCGGGACGGCGTCCTACCGACAGTGCGGACTCCCGGGTCATGATGGCGACGAGCTCGCCTTGCCAGCGAACCGGGATGCAGACCAGCCGCCCCCTTTCGCTACGACTGGGTATGGCCACCTCGCCCTCGACCACGCTGCCGAGATGCCACGCCCTGGCGACGATGGGGCGCTCCTCGGCGTGGATGACCCGCCCCACGAGGTCGTCGAGGTGCAGGGTCTGGTTGGTGGTCGGCCTGACCTGACCCAGGACCACAAACGACTCGATCGAGCCCCGAACGGGGACGAATAGCAACAGGTCGGCGAAACACAGGTCGGAAAGGACGCCCCACCCGGCAACCAGCCGTTGCAAGTGGGTGACGACGGCCCCTTCGAGGTCGGTGTGCTCGGAGACCAGGTCGGCGAGGGTGGCCATGCGCCTAAGTCCAGATCCGCTCGCCCAGGCGCAACAGGCCGGGCAGGTCGTGGATGTCCTCGTCGAATTCGGGAACGGTGGCCACCACCTCGGGGCGAACTTGCAGATCATGGCGCAGACCGGCTTCCCGTCGGGCGACGACGGCGAAGTTGCGAAAGTTCGCTCCGACTTCGGCGAGCACCCGGGCCAGTTGCTCCTGGTCGGTGTGGAGGGACTCCGCCAGCCCGTCGAGCTTGGCCAGTTCGACAGCGTCGTCACAGAAACGGGCGGCCCGTTGTTCGGCGGCCTCGTCGAGGAGGTACTCCGGAAGGACCTTGTTGAGGATCAGCGCGCCGAGATGGAATCGCTTTGACGAAAGCACTTCGATGAAGAACTCGGCTTCCTTGACCGGCGCCGCCTCGAGCGTGCTCACGACCACGAACGTCGTGCGTCGATCCCGAAGCAAGCGCTCCACCGCGTTGGCCCTCTCGACAAACCCGCCATACATGGTCTGGAAGAGGATGAAGAACTCCGCTATGTCCTCCAGGAACTGCGAGCCGAGGACCCGGTCAGCGACTTGGTAGAACGGACGCGAGGCCATGTTGACCAGCCGGCTCTGGTACGGCGCTATCAGTAGTCGCAACAGTCGCGAGGAGAAAAAGTCGGCCATCCGGCGGGGAGCTTCGATGAAATCCATGGCGTTGCGGGTTGGAGGCGTGTCGACGACTATCAAGTCAAAATTGCCCTCGGAATGGATCTCGTAGAGCCTCTCCATGGCTATGTAGTCGTGGCTCTGGATGAACTTCCCGGAAATGTTCTGGTACAGGGGGTTGCTCAAGATCCGGCCGGACGTCTCACGGTCCGGTGCGTGCCGGCGAACCAGGTCGTCCCAACTCTGCTTGGTGTCGAGCATGGCGGCCCACAACTCCCCTCGGGGACGCACTCCGGCCGACTTGAAAGCGTCGGGATCCACTCGCTTCTCGACGTTGCCGAACCCCTCGAGGCCCAGGGCGTTGGCCAGTCGTCGGGCCGGGTCGACGGTCACCACGAGGACCTTGCCGCCGTGGCGGACCGCCGCCATGGTGGCCGCCGCGGCTGCGGTCGTGGTCTTGCCGACCCCGCCTGATCCGCACGCGATGACGATCTCCTTGGAGGCGAGGAGGCCCTCGATGCTCTCGGCTCGCGACGACGTCGGGCCCGACCCGGAGGCCATCAGTATCCAAGCTCCGCCGACAAGGCGTCGGCCAGCTGGTGCGTAGCCCGCAAGCCGTGCGAGCGGAAGAACAAGTACGGCATGTACAAAAGGGGCACGTTCGGATCGATGGCGCCGCGCAGTCGCTCCAAATGTTCGGTGCGGGAGCGCCTCATGGTGACGGTCAGCCGGGCCGCTCGCATGAGGCTCACCACCGGTCCGGCGACTGCGGCATCGATTTGGTCCCGCGGACCTGGGCTGGCGTCCAAGCGCTCGAAGACCTCTTCCTCGCCTCGACCGAAAAGCTCGGGCAGCACCCGGTTCACTACGATCGCAGCCAGATCGACGTTGGTTTCCTCACGGAGACGAGCGGTCAGGTCCAACGTCTCGCTCACGGGCATCTCGGCCGGAGTGGCGACGACCACCAAGCCGGTCGTCGAGGGATCATCGAGGATGTCGAGCATCCAGCCCGTCTGCTGACGCACCAGCCCGACCTGAACGAGCTGATTGATGGCCTGGGGTGCGGTCAGCTGCCCGACGATGTGACCGGTCGCCGATGCGTCAACGACGATCAGGTCGTAGTGCTTTTCCTTGACTTCCCAGCAGAGCTTCCCGACCGTAACGATCTCTCGAACCCCCGGCGCGGCCGATGCGACAAAGTCGAACATCTTGGCCAGCGGCCCGATCCTGAGCATCAAGGGGAGCTTGAGCTGCAGTGACAGATACTGCTTGAGCGACGCTTCAGTATCCATGGACATGGCCCAGAGTCGGGGGGCTATCTCGCGCTCTTCGAAACGGGTCGGAGCCGTCTCGTAGAAGTCGGCCAGGTTGCCCTTGGCGTCGACCTCGCAAACGAGCGTCCGCTTGCCGCGATCGGCCGCCAACCAGGCTAGCGAGGCGGCGATCGTCGTCTTGCCGACTCCTCCTTTGCCAGTTACGAAGATCAGCTTTCGGTCGAGAAGATCAGTCAATCCCCAGCCCTGCCCTCTCCCGACGGATCAACCGGTCAGCGGACGCCGGCGCCGAAGCCGACCCTGCGGTCCTCGCTTGTCGCGTTGACCTCCACGTACGCGATTCGTTCTGAAGGGACCCCCACCCGGCGACCCCGCCGGTCGGTCAGCCACAAGACGCCCTTGTCCGCGGCGAGGGCCTGCTCGATCTGGCCCGTTAAGGCGTCGGCGTCGGCGCCCTCAGGCAGCTCTACCTCGATCACCGTGGGCGATTGCGTGACACCAATGCGGACGTCCACTGGGGCTCTCCTTGCGGTAGCGGAACTGGTTCATCGTAGGCGCAGAACCCAGGTCAAGGACCGGGTCGGGTCGACGATCGAGCTCATGCCAGGCTCCAATCGGACATCCGGTTACCATTTTGGGGCTCGGACCGGAACAGAACCGCCGTCGCACGCCCGGGATAGCGTGACTCAGGTGGAAGGCGGATCGAGCCGGGCGGAGCGTTGGGCAGAAACCATGGCCGGGCAGCGCGCGTCCACCGGCGTACGCCAAGCGCACGCCGCCGGCGATCGGATAGTCGTCGGTCCCACCACCGTCCTGGACCGCGAGGGCCGGGAGGCAATAGAGGACTCGACCTTGACGTCAGGAGCGACCCGGGCGTTCGGCTCGGGTCGACGCCTGCGCTCGGAGGAGCCCGACCCGTGGCGAACCTGCTTCGAGCGCGATCGGGACCGGATCCTCCACTCGACTGCGTTCAGGCGATTGGCGGGCAAGACCCAGGTCTTCATCTTTCCGGCGGACCACCAGCGCACCCGCCTCACCCACGCGCTCGAGGTGACCCAGGTCGCGTCGGCGATCGCCCGGGCCTGCCGGCTCAACGTGGCCCTGGTCGAAGCCATCGCACTGGGCCACGACTGCGGCCACGGACCGGGGGGCCACGCATCCGAGGACGCCTTGGGCGTCTTCATCCCGAACTTCGATCACGCCGTGTGGGGCGCCGACGTCACCGCCGCCCCGCTAAACCTCTGCGCAGAGACGCTCGACGGCATCCGCAACCACTCCTGGTCCCGCCCGACGCCGGCCACACCCGAGGGCCAGGTCGTCGGCCTGGCCGACCGAGTGGCGTACTGTGCCCACGACTTGGAGGACGCCTGTCACTCCGGGATAGTCAACGAGACGGACCTTCCCCCCGAAATAGCGGGGCGGTGCGGCAGGGTCAGATCGGCTCAGCTGGAGGCCTTCATCACCGACATCGTCGAGACGATCGCACGTACCGGCACCGTGGGCATGTCGGAGCGGATGGGAGACGCACTCGCGGGCCTGCGCCACTTCAATCACGAGCGCATCTACCTGAGACCTGAGTCGTTGGAGCAGGCCGACACCGTGATAGCCATGTTGAGGGCGCTGGTGGAGCACTACGCCAGCCGTCCCTCGGACCTTCCGGTCGCAGCGTCCGGGGGCGACGATCCGCTCAGAGACGCAGTCGCCTACGTGGACGGCATGACCGACCGCTTCGCCTGCCTTCAGGCCGTCTCACTCCTGCGGTGGCGCGAAGACCGGCTGCCGCGTGGCCACGACGTCGGCTAGACCATCAGGATCATCCGAGGAGCGATCCGGGAGGTACCAGTGGCGGTAGTGCGGAAAGAAACCCTCGAGGAGCGAGAGCGTCGCGCCAGGCGACCCAGCGCCGACCCACAAGCTCGACTTCCCGTCGACGTGCTTCCAGCCCTCGGAGTGGGGAGCGAGGAGGCGTACGACCTCATTTCCAGCGAACTGCTTCTCGACGGTAGCGCCAGGCTCAATTTGGCCACGTTTGTGACCACGTCGATGCCCGAACGGGCCGCCCGTCTGATGGCCGAGACCGCGGACAAGAACATGATCGACAAGGACGAGTATCCGCAAACGGCAGAGATCGAGCGGCGGTGCGTCAACATCATCGCCGACCTGTGGAACTCGTCGGCGGCCGAGGCGGCTACCGGCTGTTCCACCACCGGATCCAGCGAGGCCGTGATGCTGGCGGCCTTGGCCCTGAAGTGGAAATGGCGCGAGAGACAGCGGTCGAGCGGGCGGCCCACCGACCGCCCCAACCTGGTCACCGGGGCCAACGTCCAGGTCTGCTGGGAGAAGTTCTGCCGGTACTGGGACGTCGAACCCCGTCTGGTGCCCTTAGAAGGGGACCGGCTGCACCTCACGCCCGAAGAGGCCGTCAAGTACTGCGACGAGAACACCATCGGGGTGGCGGCCGTGCTCGGGTCGACTTTCGACGGCAGCTACGAGCCGGTCGACGCGATAGCAGCTGCCCTAGACGAGCTGGAGGCCGCCACCGGTCTCGACATCCCGCTCCACGTCGACGCCGCCTCCGGCGGTTTCATCGCTCCTTTCATTCAGCCTGACCTGCAGTGGGATTTTCGGATCCCCCGGGTGAAATCGATCAACTCCTCGGGCCACAAGTACGGTCTCGTCTATCCGGGCGTCGGCTGGGCGGTCTGGCGTGACGCCGACGCGCTACCGAAGGACCTAATCTTCGACGTCAACTACCTGGGCGGACACATGCCCACCTTCTCGCTGAACTTCTCGCGACCGGGCAGCGAGGTCGTGGCCCAGTACTACATGTTCGCCAGCCTGGGCTTCGAGGGCTACCGACGGGTTCAACAAGAGTCGTCCTCCATCGCCCGGTACCTTTCGACCGGCATAGCGGACATCGGCCCCTACCGCCTGATCACCGACGGCAGCGATCTACCGGTGTTCGAGTTCGCTTTGAAGCCGAAGGAGACGAGGTACTCCGTCTTCGACGTGTCCGATCGGCTACGCGAGCGGGGTTGGTTGGTTCCGGCTTACACCTTCCCCGCCAACCGGGAAGACCTGGCGGTGCTGCGGATCGTGGTCAGGGCCGGCATGACCTTCGAGATGGCCGACTTGTTGCTCGACGACTTGCGCCTCCGCACCGCCGACCTCGAGTCACTCGACGCCCCGATTCCGAGCGGTGCAACCAGCACGTCCCGGGGCTTCGCCCACTGAGAGCCCGAGCCGAAACTGCTTGCCGGATCTGACCCGTTTACCCCCAGCGATACTGCAGATTCGGCCTTCGGCCGCCCAAGTAGTTTCGGCGAGGGCTCTGAGAGCCCGAGCCGAGCATCAGAACCGATACCCGACCGGTTCGTTGCCACGGCCGTGACGGTGCGCCAGACTCGGCTCGTGCCCGACGAAAGCACCACCCAAGGACCACACGCCGAGCTGCTGGCCCGCCACCGCCGGGTGATGCCCGACTGGCTGAACCTGTTCTACGACCAGCCCATCGAGCTCGTGACGGGCGACGGCCGCCGGGTTACAGACAGGGAAGGCCACACCTACCTCGACTTCTTCGGCGGGATCCTTACCACCATGACCGGCCACGCCGTGCCCGAGGTCGTCGACGCCATACGCACCCAGGCTGGCCGCATGCTCCACACCTCCACCCTCTACCTCATCAGGCCGATGGTGGAGCTGGCCGAGCGGATCTCGAATCTCTCGGGCATACCCGACGCCAAGGTGTTCTTCCTCAACTCCGGGAGCGAGGCCAATGACACAGCACTGATGCTCTGCTGTGGTGTCCGGCGCTCTAACCAGATCCTGGCCTTGAGGTACAGCTACCACGGCCGCTCGTTCGCCAGCATGGCCGCCACCGGCCTTCGAATCTGGTCGTCCTCCAGCCTCTCGCCTGTCAACGTCGGATACGTCCACGGCGGGTACCGCTATCGCAGCCCGTTCGGCCACCTTCCTGACGACGAGTTCGTGGCGGCCTGCGTCGCCGACCTTCGCGATGTCATCGCTACATCCACCTCCGGCGACGTGGCCTGCCTGATCGCAGAACCCATCCAAGGCGTGGCGGGATTCGCGATCCCCCCCGATGGCTTCTTCGGAGCCATGAAGGAGGTCTTGGACGAGCAGGGGATCCTGTTCGTTTCCGACGAGGTCCAGACCGGTTGGGGCCGTACCGGCGAACACTTCTGGGGCTACCAGGCCCACGGGATCACTCCCGACCTCCTGACCTTCGCCAAGGGCATCGGCAACGGACTTGCCCTCGGTGGCGTCGTCGGCCGATCCGGCGTGATCGACTCCGTAAACGCCAACTCCATATCGACTTTCGGGGGCAACCCGTTGGCTTCGGCCGGCGCCCTCGCCAACATCGAGTACTTGATGTCTCACGACTTGCAGTCCAACGCCTTGGCCCGGGGGGAGCAGCTGATGGGACAGCTGGCTCCGCTGGTGGACAAGCTGGCCCAAGTCGGCGAGGTCCGCGGCCGAGGCCTGATGGTGGCGATCGAGCTCGTCCAGCCCGGCGGCAACCTGCCCGACCCGGCCGCGGCCAGCACCGCCCTCGAAGCGTGCCGCCGGCGGGGGGTCCTCGTCGGTAGAGGCGGCGTGCACGCCAACGTGCTCCGCATCGCTCCTCCTCTATCGGTCACGGCCGAGGAGGTGGACGAGGCGTGTGCGGCCATCGTCGATGCGCTGGCGGATGTATCGGCGAGCCGGACCTAGCTCACATCCCCACCGAGCCGACCGCCGGGATCAGGGCGGAGTGTCGGCGCCTGGGTGGTCGCGGCCGGCCAGCCAAGCGGGGGCGTGTCGCTTCGCCCACGCCCGGCTGATGGTGCCCACGAACATCGACCGCAGGGCGTCGGGGTCCCTCAGGGCCATGCCGATGTGCCCGATGATCACGAATCCGATCGCCAGGGCCAGCCAGTCATGCACGAACGTCGCACCCGTTCTCCACGAGAGCGGCCACGGGTGGTACCAGCGCATGATCGCCCCGGTCCCGAGCATGACAAGACCGGCTCCGGCTATGAAAGCGGCGTTGAGTTTCTGACCGGCGTTGAACTTTCCCACTTTGAGCGAAGCCATCCGCTTGCGGCGCACCGGTCCGCTTTGGAACAGGGCGCGCAGCCACAGGCGGTCCGTCTTTGACCATCTGTTGAATCGGCCCAAGTCCTCCCGCAAGGCCCGCCCCCACGTGCCCGAAATGGCCAGCAGCAAGGGCACAGGGAGCGCAACCCCGGTGTATACGTGGATGTCTTCGACCAAGGCCCGGCGACCTACCAGGGCGCCGATCGGCGCCAGGTAGAGGGCCGCTCCGGTCAGGATGAGCGTGCCAAAGAAGACTGCGGTGACCCAGTGCACCACGCGCTCCAACTGATCGAACCTGAGCAGAAACCCGGCCCCCCCGGAATCGGGGCGGGGGCCGGCCCCGTCAGGTGGCCGGGTCGTTGCGGCCATTGCTTCGTCCCACCCATGCCTCGATCGAATAGTTGCCTTCCGTCTCCCAGTAGCCGGGCTCGACCCGGTCCACGACCTCGACTCTCGACAGCCACTTGATCGACTTGTACCCGTACATCGGGGCCACGTAGAGCCGGACCGGACCGCCATGCTCCTGCGATATGGGGCCGCCGAGCATGTTGTAGGCGACGATCACGTCGGGGCGCTGCGCTTCGGCCAGCGTGAGGCTCTCGGTATAGACGCCGTCGAAGGACTCGAAATGCAAGGCCTTACCGGCCGGCTGCACGCCGGCTTGGTCAAGCAAGGTCGACAACAGCACCCCTTGCCAGTGGACCGATGGAACCCGCCAACCCGTCACGCACTGGAAGTCGTCGACCAACTTCGTCGACGGCAACGCCAGGAGGTCCGAATAAGACAGGGTCATGGGCCGGTCCACCAGCCCGTCAACCGTAAGCTTGTACTCGCCTTCGCTCTCGTAGGGATACCCATCGGTGACGGTGTAAATGCGGAAGTAGTCGCCGGGCAGGAGATCCGACAACCCGGTCGGGTCGATCCGCTGGATGGGTGCGAGGACGGCTTCCAGGCCGTTTTGAACATTCTTGCCGGTCACAATTCCAACCGCACCGAGCCCGAGAATGCCCAGAACCACGCGTCGGCCGATGGGCTTGCCCGGCTGAGTGTCGGGTGGATCACCGGGACGAATGTTGTGAGCCACTACCTACGTTCTACGTGTTGGCGAGCCAATTGGGATGTCACCCTCTCCCGAAAAGGCGTTCGGTCTGGCGGGAGTAGCCTCCGGGATTCGGATCGACAAGCTCTCGGAGGTCCGTCCGATTCCGCCACCCGATCATCCGAACAACCCGAAGCGGGACTCCGTCCTGCTCAGTTCAGATCACGGTCCGCTGCCTGTATTGCTTCTGGCTCTGACCGTGGTGACCGGCGCGGTCGACGCCGTGAGCATCCTGCGGTTGGGACGGGTCTTCGTCGCCAACATGACCGGCAATGTGGTCTTCGCCGGATTCGCGGTGGTGGGCGCCCCCGGTTTCGCCCTCGGCGCGTCCCTGGTGGCCCTGGCCGGGTTCATCGTCGGTGCCGCCATCGGAGGATGGCTGGCCGACCGCTTTCACGCCGACCGGGCCCGGCTCCTTCTATGGGCCTGCGTGGCGGAGGTATCTCTGTCGGGCGCGGCCTTGGTCACCGCCGCCTCGGTCGCCAACCTGGCATCGGACGGAGGGCGCTACAGCCTCTCCCTTCTGCTCGCCACGGCCATGGGCATCCAGAACGCCGCCGCGCGCCACCTGGCGGTACCCGATCTCACCACTACCGTCCTCACGATGACGCTCACGGGCATGGCCGCGGATGCGCGCCACGGGAACTGGCGGAAGCCTCCGCTGCGGCGACGCTTTCTCGCCGTGGCGGCCATGGCCGGAGGTGCAGTGGCCGGCGCCGAGCTCGTGCTGCGCCGCGGCGCCACCGCCGACCTGGTACTGGTGACCGCAATCCTCGGTGCGGTCACGCTGGGCGCAGCGGCAACCAGCGTTCGCGACCATGGTGCCTGGCGGCGTCCGCCGAAGGTCTGAATCCTGGTGGACGGGAGGTGCTACGACACCGTCCTGAGCAGCCCGTTGAACCTCGTCGTCGAGAGCTCGGTCAGCGAACCGTACTCGGCGCTGTGGGCTGGATAGTTGTCGCCGGTCCGGCTGGCGACCCACAGGTCGTCGCCGGATACCGCCATCGCCGAGATGTTGCTGAAGTAGTAGGGCCCATTGGTGTTGCAGACGTAGGACGGCGACGATCCGTTCCAGCCCCCGGCGCCGGTGGCGGCGTTGACCATCGTTACCATCGGGCTGGTGCCGTTGGGTGTGGCGATGAAGACGTAACCAGGCCAGGCGAGAGCAACCGAAGGGGTGTTGAAGCCGTAGCTACCATCGTTGACAGTCCTCATCACCTGGCGGGTCGCGGCGTCGATCTGGGTGGCCGCGTTGGTGGCGCTGTCGCTCACCCACACGTATCCATCCTCGGCCGCGATCCCGTCCGGGGAGCTGATATGCCCGGGGCTGGTGATGGGCGCCCCGACTTGCACGCCGTTCAATACGTCCACCTCGGTCACGGCATTGCTCGCCTGGTTGGCCACGAAGGCGTCATCGCCCCAGACGGCCATTGCGACCGGGTCGTCGAAGCCCGGACTGGAAGCCACTCGGATGAGTTTGCCGGTAGCGATGTCGATTTCGGTGACCGACGGTGGCTGCCCAGCGTTGAGCACGAGGAGCGTGTCGTGCGAGCTTGCGATCGCGACGGGGTCGGCAAAGTGGTAGCCGGCACCGCGAATGGTCCGTACGGCGGCGCCGTTGGTGGCGTCGAGCTCGGTGACGAAACCCGCCGCGTCGGCGACGAAGAGATCCGACCCGACATCGGTGATCGCCGAGGGGCGGTCGAATCCGTATCCGGCGCCTCGGTAGGTCGCGACCCAAGCTCCATTCGAAGGATCGACGGCGGCGACGGAGTTGCCGTTGTAGTTGGTGACCCACAAATAACGGCCCCCGAACGCCAAGCCCGATGGCGCGTCGAACTCCAACCCCTGGGAGGCGACCGCGGGCACCGTTGAGGTGGTCGTGGTCCTCGGCTGCGGCGGCCTGGGCGTCTCTGTGGTCGTCGTCGTGCCTGCGGCCTTCGGGGCCCGAGCGGCGGTGGTCGGCGTGGCGATGACTGGCCCAGCCGCTTGGGAGGTCGTCGAAGTGGGCGGCTGCTGCTCGTCCGCGCTCCGAGACGCCGTGCGGCTGGAGCAAGCGGCAGCCATGAGGCAGACCCCCGCCGCCAGCACCGCGGCCCGGCCCGTCCATTGGTGCTGCCGTATCGACGATCGCATACTTCGAGTCAGCGTACGGTGAGTTCGGGGCGGAACACGCGCGCCCGGCCCCGGGTCACCAGGGCGGCAGCAATATCGGAAAACGCTCGGGACGCTTCCGAATCGGGGTGCGTGGCGCTGATGGGCCGTCCTTCGTCACCGCCAACCCGAAGGACCGGGTCGAGCGGAACTTGCCCGAGCAGGGGCACCCCCAGCTCCTCTGCGAGCTGGGCCCCGCCTCCATCACCGAAGAGATACTGACGTCCTCCGTCGGGCGTCGTGAGCCAGCTCATATTCTCGATCACGCCGCGAAGGGGCAGGTTGAGCTTCTTGGCCATGTAGGCCGACCGCTGCGCCACCCGCCTCGCAGCCGCCTGAGGCGTGGTTACCACATAGACCTCCGATGTGGGCAGATACTGGGCCATCGACAACGCCACGTCCCCGGTACCCGGAGGCATGTCGACGAGAAGAAACTCGGGATCACCCCAATCCACGTCGACCAGAAACTGCTCGAGGGCTTTGTGGAGCATCGGTCCCCGCCACACGATGGGCTGCTCGTCCTCCACAAAAAAGCCCATCGACATGCAGCGCACGCCGTGGGCCTCAAGCGGAACCATCTTGAGATCGCTAACCGTAGGGTCCCCGTGAACGCCGAGCATGCTCGGGACGGAGAAGCCGTACACGTCGGCATCAAGGACCGCCACATCGTGGCCGGCCCGGGCCAGAGACACTGCGACGTTGACCGTCACCGACGATTTGCCGACGCCGCCTTTGCCCGAGCTGACGCCAATGACCCGCGTCCGACTCGTCGGGCCGAACGGGTTGGGCCGGCCGGCTTCATGACCCAACGGTCCCGGTTGATGAGAGTGCCCCGCGTGCGCCGCGCCCGATTGGTTGGACCCGCCCGCCCAGGCTTCGGGATCGCTCGACGAGCCGCCCCGGGCGGCCATCTTCGAACGGACCGCCTGAAGCTCGTCGGGAGTCATGACGGTCAGCTCCACCTCTACGGTGCGGACGCCCTTGAGACCCACCAATGCCTCCCGTACCCGCTTGGTGATCTCGTCCCGCAAGGGGCAACCGGCGACAGTGAGGGCCACCCGCACCGCAACGCGGCCGCGGTGGATGTCAACCCGCCGGATCATGCCCAGCTCCACGATGCTGACGTGCAATTCTGGGTCCGCAACCGGCCGCAATGCTTCGATCACCTGATGCTCACTCAGCGCCAACAGAACTCCCTCTTCGGTGCGCGTCGTGATGCGCTGACGGGGAGGAAGCGATTTCCACTACCTCGGTAGGTAGAATACCCCCGTGGCGTCAGTAGCTGACCACCTCGGGGTTGGGTCATCGGAGCGGGGGGACGGCCGCGACGTCATGGCGGCACCAGCGAACGATACGCTCACCAACCACGAGTTCTCGGCCGCCGTCGCTGCTGTCACGTCCGCTTTCGGCGACCCGACCCGGCGCCAGATATACCTCTACGCACGGGAGCACGATCAAGGGGTGACGGCCTCTGAGGTGGCCGACAGGTTCGCCCTGCACTCGAACGTGGCCCGACATCACCTCGACAAGCTGACGGCGGGCGGGTACCTCGACGTCCACGTCCTTCGCCCGGCAGGAGGCGGAGCCGGTAGGCCGTCGAAGCGCTATCGCAAGTCCGCCCAGGACACGGGCTTGACTGCGCCCCGGCGAGGCGACGATCTGCTGATAATGCTTCTCGGCGAAGCCCTGTCTCGCATTCCTGCCGGCGACGCCGAGACCATGGCCGAGACGGTCGGCGAGGACTACGGGCGGCGCCTGGCTAGCCAGATGTCCCCCGGCGACGGCCATCGTTCGTTCCGCGTTGCTTTGCACGCCATCGCCGACGCCTTGACGGCCCACGGGTTCGAGGCCCACGCGGAGGCGCGGGGTGGTTCACTCGCCCTGATCAAGGACTCGTGCCCATTCTTCGATACGGCCAAGCAGCACCCCGTCATTTGCGCCGTCGACCGCGGCCTGGTGCGAGGCATGCTGTCGGGTCTTTACGGAGAGGTCGTCAACCCGACGGAATCCTCGCGAGCCCTCGGCGACGACGCCTGCGTCACCTTCATTTGAACAGCCGGTGACCGAGCCCGGTCGAGGCGGCCGCGCCGGGACGCCCGGGGAGCGCCTGGCCCGCGGTCTGAGCCGTGCCCAGACGATGGGCCGGGCCTATCTGGACCACGCTTCTACGTCTCCTCTTCGCCCCGTCGCGCTAGAGGCGATGATGGAATGGATCGACGCCGCGGACCCGGGTCGGGTCCACACGGAGGGCCGCATGGCCCGCGTCGCGCTCGAAGAAGCCCGCGACCGAGTTGCGGCCCTGGTGGGTACGCGGTCGCGGCAGGTGATCTTCACATCCGGCGCAACCGAGTCGATCAACGCGGCGGCCTATGGCGCGCTTCACGCCGGACGCGGTGAACGCGTGGTGATGGCCGACGTGGAACACAGTGCAGTCCGCGAGGCCTCCGAACGGTACGCCTCGAGCATCGTGACCATCGGCGTGGACCGAACTGGCGTCATCGACGTCGACGGTGTCCGCGAAAGCATGTCCCATCCGGGTGTGGGACTGGTCCAGTGCCAGTGGGCCAACCACGAAGTCGGAACCATGCAGCCGGTGAGCGACGTGGTCGCCGCCTGCAGCGAGCGGGGCGTGCTCATCCACATCGACGCCGCCGCGGCCGCCGGCCACGTGCCCATTGCGTTCGACGACCTGGGCGCCGACCTGATGTCGTTGTCTGCCCACAAGCTGGGCGGTCCCCGCGGCATCGGAGCTCTGCTCGTCCGGCGGGGCCTACGGGTACCGCCGCTACTGGTCGGTGGCGCCCAGGAGCGAGCGCGCCGGGGGGGTCTAGAAGACGTGGCGGCCGCCGTCGGCTTCGGGGCCGCCGCGGCTCAGCTGGCCGAGGACGACCGCCTCGGCATCGAGGCCGCGGCCGCCAACCGCCAGGTCTCTGCTCTGCGAGCGGCGGCCCTCGCCATCGCTGACGTCGAAGCCTACGGGCCCCTCGATGAGCGAATGCGACTGCCGCACTTACTGTGTCTTGGCATTGGCGGCGTGGAAGCAGAGCCCGTGCTGATCGGGCTGGACCAGGCGGGAGTAGCTGCCCACTCAGGCAGTTCGTGCTCCTCTGAGTCTCTCGAGCCGTCCCCGGTACTCGAAGCCATGGGCGTCGACGGCGAGCGAAGCCTCCGCTTTTCGGTGGGCTGGTCTACCACCGACGCCGACGTGCAGCTGGCAGCCCGAACCTTGCCGGAGGTCGTGGTTCGCCTCCGGAGCCTGACGGCAGGGGGGCAAGGCGACGCGCCCCCCGCCTTATGAAAGGCGGGGCGCCGTCAAGTCCGGGTCCCGGCCGCGTCAAAGCCACGACGGCATCGGGTCCGGCGAGCCGCCGCTGGATCAGGTGCTCCGGGGCGCCGAAGCCTTGGCTCCAGCCTGGGCCTGCTGGAGGTCTTGGCGTACTTGAGCTACCAACGTGGGGTCCGGATCGTGGGCCAGATACCACTGGAACTCCGGGGTGGCGTCGGCGTAGTCGGCTTCGTAGAGCAAGGCCAGACCCCGATAGAGGTGGGACGGGGCGTAGTCGGGGTCGGCATTCTCCGCCGACCCGAGCAAGCCGATCCCCTGCTGGAGGAGGCTCGGCTGTTGGGTTTGCACGAGAAGCCATCCCTCTGCGGTCAGGGCGTCGACCTCGGTCGGGTCAGCGCGGAGGATGGTCTGATACTCCTTGATCGCCGACACGGCATCACCCTTCGCCGCATCCGTCTGGGCTCGCTGAAGATCCTGGGCCACGGATTCGGATCCGAGGGCCTGGCCCGTGATGGTCTCTCCCGGTAGCCGGGCGGTAGAGGACGCCGTTACGGCCCAGCCCGCCCCGCCCGCAATCAGGCACACTCCGACGCCAACCAGGGCCCGGCGGGGCCAGCGTCGGACCGTTGGATCGGGCTTCGACGTGCCTCCCGCCGGCAGCAGCGGGGTTCCCGGTTCGGAGGGGAATTCCTGGGCCGCCGACTGAGATGGCAACACGCCCGCTGACGTCGACGAGTGGATCGATGCCACGGCGACCTCCGGCGCCAAGAGCGCAGTCACCGCCTCCGAGAGCTCGGCGGGCGAACCAGTCGCCTCTGTCGGTGGGGCGAATACCCGAGACGCGCCCACCTCAGCCATTTCGGGATCATCGCCGTCGTCCGCGCTGTACACCCCTGCTCCAGCGCCAGGCACCCGTTTGCGCCAACGACCGAACACGAGGATCAGGGCGGAAGCCATCAACACCGCGCCCACCACGGGAACGACCCAGACTACGAGTCCTATCCCGCTCGCTTGAGGTTTCTCCAGGATCCCGCTGCCATACGACTGCACCAGACCGGCCAGAATCTGGTCGGGCTTGTCGCCCGCTTGAAGCTCCTGGCGGATCTGAGCTCGAATCTCCACCGAGGGCGCGGCCGACGACTGAGCTGCGGTCTCACCGTCGCAGACCGGGCAGCGAACCTCTCCCGCTATGTGCATTACTTGCGAATCAAGGGTCGGGTGCGAGCTGCGGTGGGTGCCCACTGTGAAGGCCACGATGACCACCACCAGCAAGCCGATCCATGGCGACCACCGTCGGGCCCGATTCACCCTCCAGCTGCCGCTTTGGCTATGAAAGAGTTGACCTCGACGGCGGTGATGCCCCCGATGTAATAGGCCACGACCGTCCCCTCCGGATCCACGAGGTAGGACGCGGGAATGCCGATCACTCCGTAGTCGACGTCGGCTTGGCTGTCATCGAGGACGGGCCAGGTGGCTTCGCTGGACTCGAGAAACGCCCGCAGGCTGCCGATGTCGTTCTGGTCGTACGCCACGCCAAGTACCACGGCCGCGCTGGAAGGGTGGTCGCGCGAAAAGGCCAACAGCTGCGGGGTCTCCTGACGGCAGGGGATGCACCAGCTGGCCGAAAAGTTGACGAGTACCCATGCGCCTCTGAATTGCGATAGAGACACCTGCTCGGCTCCGGTCAGGGCTTTCCCTGTGATGGCCGGGGCCGGCTTTCCGATGAGCGGGCTCGAGGCGGTCCCTTGTCCGACCGACTTCGATGAAGCCAACACCGCGATCAGGACTGCGAACACCACGGCGGCGCCGACGGAGGACCACAAGACGACGTGCGAGCGCCGCGGCCGATCGCCGTCACCGGGCCGCCCATCGCCACCGTCGGCCACGCCCCAGCCGCCCTCGTTCCTGGCGGCCCCGTCGGTCATGGACCGGAGCTCGCTGACGCGACCGGCAATGGGGCCTCACGGTCGACGGCTCCACTCTCGCCACCTGCCCTTGGTGGCTCGCCCCCGCTGTCGCCGGCTGAAGCCCTGATGCCGTCGGCGTCCTCGGTGTCGTCGGCGTTACCCCGTCGGCGGAACCTGGCGGGCCACGCGGACAGCACACAGCCGCCGAGCATCACGCCGCCACCGATCCATATCCACGTTACGAGCGGCTCGATGATCACCCCAATGACGGCGGCCCCGCCGGGATTGGTCGGAGTCGACGCAAAAGTGAGATACACGTCCTCCTCCGGCGTGCTCTTGACTGAGGGGGTTCCGATCGGCTCGCTCGCATACGGATAGTCCTCGACGGCAGGGCCGTAGGTCTGGCCGCCGTCGACTCGCACCAACGCCTGAAGGCCGGTGTGAGTGGCGGTAGCCACCTCCCTGGTGCCCAGGTACGTAAACGAGTGCCCGTCAAAGCGCTCGGTCTGACCTTGCTGCATCGTCAGGTTCGTCTGGTGCGCGAAGGAATGACTGGCGGCAAACCCGACGGCGATCAACACGACGCCGAGGTGGACGACCATCCCACCGCCGGATGGGCCGGGCAGGGCGCGCCAGCCCCGCCGACGAGTGACCACGATCAGCTGGCGAATCGCGGACGCGCCGGCAAAGGTGGCCAGTCCGAACGCAAGCAGAGGGTTCAGGCCCCGCACCCCGGCCGATACGCACCCGACCAGGACGGCCACTGCCAGCGCGGCCGGCCAGAACAGGCGCTTGCGCAACAGCTCGGTCGAGGCCTTGCGCCAAGGGAGCACCGGCGCCACCGCCATCAAGAACAGCAAGCACACCACGATCGGCATGGTCATCCGGTCGAAGTAAGGCGAACCGACCGTTATCTGATTTCCGTTTACCGCTTGAGCGATCAGCGGGAAGACGGTACCGAGCACCACGACGAGCGCGAACACGCCAAACAGAAGGTTGTTGGCGAGGAGGGCACCTTCACGTGACAAAGGCGACTCGATCGAGCCGGGAGATCGCAGCCGGTCACCCCGCCAAGCCAGGAGCCCCACTCCGGTGGCAACGATAACGCCGAAGAAGACGAGCAGCGCCGGGCCGATGCCGGTGTTGTTGAAAGAGTGGACCGAATCCAACACTCCAGAGCGGGTGAGGAACGTGGCCAGGATGGTCAGCCCGAACGTCGACATGACCAGCGACAGGTTCCAGACCCGCAACATGCCACGTCGCTCCTGGACCAGAACAGAGTGCAAGAAGGCGGTGCCGGTGAGCCACGGTAGGAACGCCGCGTTTTCCACTGGGTCCCACGCCCAGTACCCACCCCAGCCGAGGACCTCGTAGCTCCACCAGGCCCCCAGGATCACGCCGACTGTGAGAAAGCCCCAAGCGAAGAGGGTCCACCGCCGCGTCTCGACCAGCCACCCTTCTCCTACGCGGCCCGTGATCAAGCCGGCGCAGGCGAACATGAAGGGAACCGTGAAACCCACCAGCCCGAGGTACAGCAGCGGTGGATGGAAGGCCACCAGGATGTGGTTCTGCAGGAGGGGGTCCGGGCCAGGCCCGTCCGTCGGCACGGTTCCCTTGATGGTCGTGAACGGATTCGACGCGGTCAGCATCAGGCCGAAAAAGAATGCGGCCACCACGTATCCGACCGCCTGGGCCCACCCGATGAGGGGGTCGGTCGCCCGCTTGCGGAAGTGGTACGCCACGGCTGCGAGGTAGCCGGCCAGCACCAGACCCCACAGGAGAATCGACCCGGCCAGGTTGGACCACATGGCGGTGATCCGGAATAGAAGCGGGGTGGACAGGCTGTCGTTGTTGGCCACGTACTGCATGCTGAAATCGCGGGTTATGAGAGCGTGCTGCATGGCGGCGGTGGCCACGACGGCACCCAGCAGGACGACCCAGGTGTAGACGCGGCCCGACCGCAGGAGGTTCTCCCGTCCGCGAACGAGTCCCACGACCAGCGTGATGAAACCGGCGACTGCGGCCCCGAAGGCCAGAAGCACCGCGCTTTCGCCGATCGCCGCGTTCACGGCGACGCCTCACCAGGTGTGGTGGTCGTCGGGAGTTGAGACTTGAGCCGGTCGGGGTGGGCTTCGGTGTAGCTGGCGCTGTGCTTGACCATGATCAGGTCGCTCGAAAAGATCGATCCGGACCAGTGGCCTTCGAGGACCACCGGTATCCCGGGCCTGAACAGCTGCGGCGGATCATTGCTATCGACCACGGCAACGGACGCTCCGTTGGCGTAGATGGAGAAGTCGGTCAGGTGATCCGCTTGTCGGACGTTCTGCTCGACAGTGCCTTCGATCCGGAACTGCTTGGTCCCGAGGTGGGCGCGCTGGGCCACGGCCTGGTCCGCGGTCAGGAAATACTCCGTCGCGTTGCTTAGGCCCTGGAAAATCAGGAACGCCATGGCACCGACGATCACCACCCCGGCCACGAACTGGCGTCGGCGCGACCCCAAGAAGGCCCGGCGGCGAACGACCCGGGGGGCTGGTGGAACCGCTATCCGGGAAGTGGACGCCGGGTCGGACGACTCGCCCGTGGTCAGCGCCACGTTTTCTCGTAGCCGGGGAGGCGGCGACCGAGCACCCGGCCCCGGCGGATGGTCCGCAAGGCGTAAAGGGCGATGGTCACCACGGTGGCCCCCCATCCGGCCGCCACATATCCGTTCACGACTGACCCGCCTTCTGGGTCGAAACCGACAACGACTCCGACAGGACCGGACTCGGACCGATCGTCACCACGCCCCCCTCGGCGCGACGCTCGGCGATGGCGACTTCGTAGCCCTCGTCCTCGAAGCGGTCTTCGAGCACTTCGACCCGGTAACGATGCACGAGTAGCCATGCGAACAGGAACCCGTAGGTGACAAAGGAGATGAGCATGGTGAGCAGCTGCCAGCCGTGGATCAACGGGTTGGGACGGAGGATGGTGTTGCCCTGATGCAGCGTCTGCCACCAGGTCGTGGCCTCGTGGTCCACGGGCACAAGGAGGGCGCACACGACGGCGACGACTGCGCAGCGCTTGGCCCGGGAGTCGGGGTCACCACCGGTACGCCGCAGAGCCAGGTAACCGAGAAACACAGCAAGGAGCAGCGCCGTTAGGGTCAAGCGGGCATCCCACGTCCACCAGACCCCCCACGCGGGACGGCCCCAGATGGAGCCGGTAACCAGCGTGAGAATGCAGAAGACCACGCCGATCTCCGCCGACGCGGCCGCCAAGCGGTCCCATCGGCGACTGCGCGTCCGCGGCCATAGGTACGCCAGGCTGGCGAACGCGCACAGCCCGAAACCGACGTAGCAGGCCGTGGCCGCGGCTGGATGTACGTAGATGAGGCGAACGAGCTGGCCTTGCACCTTGTCCGGTGGCGATACCACGAGACCGAGCCAGGCGGTCACGGCCACGAGGACCAGGGTCACCAGCCCGAGGATCCGGGTGACGCGGTCGCCGGTGCCGCGATACTCGAGCATTCGTCGAACCATGACCATCAGGCTTCTTCTACGAGGACGGAGAACGACAGCACTCCGAACGTCACGTAAATGGCGGCGAAGCTCACCAGCAGGGTCAGCCACCTCCAGCCGTCGGCTGTGGTCAGCCCGAGAGCAGCCATCCAAGCCTGGGTCGCGCCCAGCAGGACCGGGGCCACCACGGGCAGGATGAGCAACGGCAGCAACGTCTCGCGGACCCGGAGGCCGGCGGCGACCATCCCGTACAACGTCCCGGCGGAAGCGAGCCCGACGGTCGCGGCCGCGGCGCTCAGGACGAGCAGGGCCGGGTTGTGGAAAGTCGTCCCGAACAGCACAGCGATCCCCAAGCCCAGCACCACTTCGAGGATCACCAACTGGAGGGCGACGGCTGCGGCCTTGCCCAGGAATATCCCAGCGGGGTCGAGTCCCGACAGCCGTAACCCGTCGCGAGCCCCGTCGGCGGCCTCGAGGGCGAAGCTGCGCTGCACGGCGAGCATCGAGCACAGGAGCACCGCCATCCAGAAGAGGCCGGGAGCCGCCTGGCTGAGTATGGCGTGGTTTTGATCGAACGCGAACCCGAACAGCAACAGGACGAGAATGGCGTACGGAGCGACTTGGGTCGTCGTTACGCGGCTGTGCATCTCGACTCGAAGGTCCTTGCCGCCGACCACGACGGCGTCACGCCACATGGGCCGTCGCCTCAGGTTGGACCGGGGACAAAGACGGAGCCTGGGCGCTGACCACGCCCCCGGCGACGGTCACGATGCGTCCGGCCAGGCGCCTGGCCCTGTCCGCTTCGTGGGAAGCCAGCACGACTGTCGCGCCGCGGCCCACCGCTTCTTCGACGAGGACGTCGAGGAGGTCCCGGTGTTCGGCGTCGAGCCCGGCGTGGGGTTCGTCGAGCAGCCACAACTCGGGGTCGCGAGCCAGGAGGACGGCCAGGGCCACTCGTCTCCTCTGTCCGGCCGACAGGGCACCTACCGACGTGGCGGTCAGCCTGCCCGTTAGCCCGAGACGCTCCATGGCAGGAACGACAGCGCTGACCGCGCCACCCGACGCCCGCACCGCAAATCGAACGTTGTCGACGGCGTTCAAGTCCTCGTAAAGGGCAGTCGAGTGGCCGAACAGGCCGATCCTGCGGCGCACCGCCCTCGGGTCGGCGACGAGGTTCTCACCCAGCACCCAGGCCTCGCCGGCGGCGACTCTCAGCAGGCCCGCGCACGCCCGAAGGAGGCTCGTCTTGCCGGCGCCGTTGGCCCCTTGCAGCAAGACGATCTCACCTCTGGCTACGTCGAGGTCGGCGCCCGCCAGGACCGGAAAACGGCCAGCCAGGGCGACAGCGGAGCGGAAGTGGATGACTTGGTCCATGACGGCCGCCCCAACGGTAGCTATCGGACCCCTCGATGTTCCATCCGGGGCCCCGCGGTCACACCGTCGACAGGCCGCCGAGGCCGAGAGTCCGGAGAACGTCGGAGAACCAGGTGGACAGAAAGTGCAGGTTGTCGGTCAGGAGAAGGACCCCCAGAGCGGCCAGGAGCAGCCCCGAAGCGACGTTGATCACCCGGGCGTGGGTCTTGGCGAAGGCCAGGACTCCGGTGAGCCGGCCGAACGCCACGCCGGCCGCCACGAAGGGGACTCCCAAACCGAGCGAGTAGGCGACCAGCATGGCCTCTCCCCGCCCGAGCGTGTGGGTGTCGCTGGCCAGCCCGAGGACCGCGGCCAGGACCGGACCGATGCACGGCGTCCAGCCGAAGGCAAACGCCATCCCCATGACGGGTGCGGCCCACTCCCCCAGGCGGGACGGGGCCACGTGGACGCGCCTCTCTCGCATCAACCAGGCGGGCCGGAGCAGGCCGGCGAATAGGAGACCCGCCACGATGATCAGGGCTCCAGCCGCCTGATTTAGCACGTGTTGATGGGCTTGCAAGGTCCGGCCCAGACCGGAGGCAGTGGCCTCGAGGGCGGCGAACACCGCGGTGAAGCCAGCCACGAAAAGAAGCGTGGAACGCAACAGGCGGCGCTGATCGAGCCGGGACGCGGAAGCCAGCTCGGCGGAGCTGACGCCGGACATCATCGACAGGTACGAAGGCACCAGGGGCAGCACGCAAGGAGAAAGGAAGGAGACGATACCGGCCCCGAACGCCACGACGAAGCCCACCGGAGAATGCAGGATGAGGTGGTTGCCGTCCATGACCCGAACCATGATGGCATCAGCGCGGTCCGCGGCCCAACCGGGAGAGCCCGGTACCGTCGCGGGTGATGTCGCTCGCCCTGATCGCCCTCGTCTTAGGCTGCGTCGCCGGCCTGGCAATGGGAGGGAAGTTCGCCAATCTACGGCGGATGTCGTTGGGCAAAGTAAGGCTGCTTCTGGCCGGAGCGTTCTGCGAGTTCGCCGGTGACCGTTGGGTTTCCGGTTGGGCCGGAGCCGTCGTGGTGGTGGCCGGCTTCCTACTGCTTTTCGGATTCGCGGTTCGCAACATCAAGTTGACCGGAATGGTGCTGGTCGCGGCCGGGCTTCTTTCGAACCTGACGGTCGTCGCCCTGGACGGCGGCATGCCCGTCCGCGGGGTCCCGGCCGGCGTTACCTCTGGACCTCGACACCACGGGGAGAAGCCCGGGGACCACCTGATCGGTCTGGCCGACGTGGTGCACATCGCGCCCCTGGGCGAAATGGTCTCCGCTGGAGACATCGTCCTGGCGGTCGGGGTGGCGACCGTGATCGCCGGGCTGATGCGCCCGGCTCGGCGTGAGACAGCTACCGCTGATGGCGCGCCTCGAGCGCAGCCGTGGACGACCTAGCCGTCAGCCTTTCGTTCCGCTTCGGCGGGGCCGACGGGGTGTCGGTGGAGGCCGCGAAATGGCAGGCCGCGCTGCGCACCCTCGGCTATCGGGTCGGCACCGTCGCCGGCAGCGGACCGGTCGACGTGCGGATCCCCGGCCTCGACGCCGGTTCGTGGCTCACGGGCCGGAGCCCTGAAGTCTTGGACCACGACGCCTTGTCGACTGCCTTGGCCGACGCCGCCATCGTGGTGGTCGAGAACTTGTGCTCGCTACCTCTCAACCCGGCAGCTACCGAAGCCGTCGCTAACGCCTTGCGGGGTCGCCCGGCGATCATGCGCCACCATGACCTGCCTTGGCATCGGGCTCGCTTCGCCACCTCCCCCGCCCCACCCGACGACCCGTCCTGGGTCCACGTCACCATCAACGACCTGTCCCGCCGTGAGCTCGAGGACCGGGGAATCAGGGCGACGGTGGTCCGCAACGCGTTCGACCTGGGAGCAGCCTCCGGCGACAGGACCCGAACGCGCGGCAACCTCGGTTTGGAGGCCGGACAGATCTTGGTGCTCCAGCCGACTCGGGCCATCGCCAGAAAAGGGATTCCAGCCGGGTTGGCGGTGGCAGAAGCGCTCGGCGCCACCTACTGGATCCTGGGACCGCCGGAAGAGGGATACGGAGAAGAGCTGCAACGCATCCTTGGCCGATCCCGTGTTCCCGTCCGTCAAGGACCCGTCCCTCCGATGGATGGTCCCGCCGGCGTCGAACACGCCTACGCCGCTAGCGACGCGGTCGTCTTCCCGTCGACGTGGGAAGGCTTCGGCAACCCGCCGGTAGAGGCGGCCGTCTTCCGACGACCGGTAGCCGTCGGTCCGTACCCCGTCGGAGCCGAGCTCCGGGCCCTCGGATTCCGTTGGTTCGACTCCAGTCAGCCGGGCGACCTCAAAGACTGGCTGGCCGACCCGGACCTTCGACTGATCGATCACAACCACGACGTGGTCCGCCGCCATCTCAATCTCGCCGACCTGCCTCAGCGCTTGGCGGCGTTGATCACCGCGGCTGGATGGCGTCTCCCTCAGCGGCCGGCGGGAGGAACCAGTCGGTAACGCCTGCGGCGAACCTTGACGGCCAGGAGGCTGGTCCCGGGACGCCGCGCCGGTGACGGCCTCAAAGGCTCGGGCGGCCGGGAGGTGACCCGGTCAGGGGATTGATTCGGCGGCCTCACGCTCCAGAGTTCTGCGCGCCTGTTCGTGGTTCCTTCCCCGTAACATCAACCAGAAATTTCCGGCAAATCGTCTCAACCACCCGCACCCCGGCAAAGGCTGGCAGGATGGTGTTAGTGAGTGAACAGAGAATCACCCAACTCAAGCCTCGGCTACCGGCCGCCGTCCGCCGCAGCCAGCTCCTGGATGTAGCGACGGTTCGCTTTGCGGCCAACGGCTTTCACGAGACGTCCATGGAGGAAATAGCCGACGCCGCCGGGGTGACCAAGCCCGTCCTCTACCAGCACTTCAGTTCCAAGAAGAAGCTTTACCTGGAGATACTCGACTCGATTGGGCGCGAACTCATTGCCGCCGTCATCCAGCGGGCCGCAGCCGAGACCGACCCGTACCACCGGGTCCTCGCCGGGTTTCGCGCTTACTTCCTGTTCGCGTGTGACCATACAAGCGCCTACCAGCTGTTCTTCGGAAGCGGGGCGCGAGCCTCAGACGAACTCGCCGAGTCGATCCGCAAAGTGGAGGACGTCGTCGCCCTGATCATCGCCGGTTTCATCGACGCCGATATCGAAACCGATCACCGCGAGACGCTCGGCTACGCCCTGGTGGGACTGGGCGAAGTGGCGGGGCGGCGGTGGGTCGCGCTTCACGGCGACCCGGATGGCCCTGGGCTATTCCCAGCCGAAGCAGAGGTTCTGGCGGTGCGCTTGGCGGACCTGGTTTGGGCCGGACTCCGAGGCCTGCCTGGGAGCCCGAGCCCCCGTCCTCTCGACGAGTGACCGAGGCTCCACCCGGCCCGAAACCCCGGGTGCCGCCGAACTGCGACATGACGCTGGGGATGACGTGCGTCGACAAGTCCGAACCGGGCGTCACCGTCTGGGTCATGACCGCAGCCGAGCACATGGCCAACCCGGTAGGGGTGGTGCAGGGAGGGTTCCTCAGTGCCTTCGCCGACTCGGCCATGGCGACCGCGACGGTCACCAACCTTCAAGGCCGCAAGGCCTACACGGCCAACACAGAGCTGAAGATCAGCTTTCTCAGGGGCGCACCCGTCGGAGAAGCCCTCACTTGCAGGGCGCGCGTAATCGGCGGGGGTAAGCGGGTGACCTTCGTTGAAGCAGACATCACCGATTCCGCGGGCCGGCTGGTCGCCAAGGCTTCGTCCACCTACCTCCTCACCCCTCGGGACTGAAGCGGGCGCCACGGGCCGAACATTGGCTCAACCCTGGGCGCGATCTTCCACTCTCGGAAGCAAATTCCAGGCTTTTCGTGGCCGATTGCTACCAAGACCGCGGGAGCGCGCCCAGATAGACCGAAATTCGGTGAAACCATAGAGGCTATAAGGGTAATAAGGGGTTAAACGCCCCCCGCCCGGACCCCGCACCCCGGACCCCCGCACCCGGACCCCGCCCCGCGAGCCGGACCCGGACGCCCGAGCCACCCGGGAACCGGGTTGCTAGAGCTTGGCCAGGACCGCGTCGGCGCTGCTGACCTCCAGCCCGAGCGTCTCCTCGACGGCGAGGTCCGTCACCACACCGGCCTGGATGATGGCGGCGTAGCGCTTGGAACGGACGCCCAACCCGCCTCCAGTGAGGTCGACTTCCAGTCCAAGCTCCTTGGTGAAGGCAGCCGAACCGTCGGCGATCAGGGTCACCTTGTCGCCGACCTCGTTGGCCTCGCCCCATGCCTTCATGACAAACGCGTCGTTGACCGACACGCAGACGATCTTGTCCACGCCTTTGGCGTGCAGGTCCTCGGCCCTGACGACGAACCCTGGAAGGTGGTGGTCGCTGCAAGTCGGCGTGAAGGCCCCGGGAAGCCCGAAGAGGACAACGGTGCCCGTTCCAAGCAGGTCTCCTGTTTGCGCCGCTTCGGGGCCGCTGGGTCCGGGCAGCTGCACCTTGACGTCGGGGATCTTGTCGCCAACTGCGATGGTCATCGAGCCTCCTGGACTCCTGGGACGGTCGTTTCGATGGGCCAGCCTAGGCGCAACGGCCTTAGCCGCAAGCGGGTCCTAAAGTGGGTCTCATGGCCGAAACGTCCACTCCACCCGAAGGCGAGCTGCCGCGTTGGAGGGGAGTCAACCATCTCGCCCTCATCACCACCGACATGGACGCCACCGTGCGCTTCTATCACGGTGTCCTGGGTGCCAGATTGGTGGCCCACCTCGGCAACGCATCCTTCCGCCACTACTTCTTCGAGCTCGGCCCGGAGAATACCGTCGCCTTCTTCGAGTACCGGAACGTCGAGCTGACTCCTTTCGCCAAGCCAGCCGGATTGCCCGACCCGAGGGCGGTCCAGTTCGACCACGTGTCCTTCAATCTCCCGGACGAAACGGCGCTCCTGACGCTGCGGTCTCGGCTCAAGGAGGCGGGCTGCGAAGTTACCGACGTCGTCGATCACGGCTTCATCCGATCGATCTACTTCACCGACCCGAGCGGCATTGCGCTGGAAGCCTCGTGGTGGGTGACCGACGCCACCGGCCGCGACGCCGACTACGGCGACGGCGTGCTGTTCTCTGACCCCGATCCGGTCGCGGCCGTCGTCGAGTTGCAAGAGACGGGCCGGCTCCGCTCCGTCCCCCACACCAAGCTGGTCTAATCCGATCTTCGGAGCGCCGAGTTGGCGCCTCTGCCAAGATCGAGTGATGGCCGCCGACGTCGACTTGGAAAAGCAGGCGGCCGCATCGGCAGCAGCCTGTCTGGTCGAAGGGGGCATGACCGTCGGGCTCGGAACGGGATCAACCGTGGCCTATCTCCTGCCCGCCATCGCAGCCCGGGGACTGGACATCCGCTGCGTAGCGACCTCTCACGCCACCGAGTCCGACGCGCGACGTCTAGGCCTGGACGTCAGGCCTTTCGAGGGCATCGACCGACTGGACTTGGCCATAGACGGCGCCGACCAGGTGACGCCCGGCAACTGGCTGATCAAGGGAGGCGGCGGGGCCCATACCAGGGAGAAGGTCGTGGCGGCTGCAGCGGAGCGATTCGTCGTGATCGTTTCGTCCGACAAGCCGGTCGAGCGCCTCTCGCCTCCTGTGCCTTTGGAGCTCATGGGGTTCGGAGCCGACTCGATCCTGCGCTCGCTGCCCCAGGCCAAGCTGCGTCCGTCCACCCCTCGAACTCCCGATGGCGGGCTGATCGCCGACTGGTACGGAGAGTTCGACGATCCGGCCGCACTGTCAGCACTCCTGGAGGCCACGCCGGGAGTGGTCGGCCATGGACTGTTCTCGCCCGAGCTGGTCAGCGAGGTCTTCATAGGTCGAAAGGACGGGGTGGAGCATCGTAGGTAGAGACGAGGCTGCGGCCGACCCAGGCCAGGCGATCTCGCAGCTCGGGCGGATCGAGGACTTCGATGGCGTCGCCGAAGCCGGCGATCTCACCAGCCAGGGGCGCCACGCCGTGGCCCCGTAGCTCCACCTCGATCCGGCCGTCTGGACGAGCGGGACCGATGCCCATTCGGGTGCCGAACGCGTGCCGACAGATGGGCACGATCTCTGGATCGGCCGCCGCCCTAGCTCGCACCGGGGTACGCAGCTGGTCGACTTTCTCGCTGATCAAGCGCCAGGCGTCGGGCAGGCTGAAGCCCTCGGGGCGCACGACCGGCTCGCCCGTCGGTTCGGTCGACGTCACTCGGTCAACCCGGAACGTTCGCAGGCCGGCCTCGGTGCCGGCCACCAGATACCACACGGACCCCTTGGCGGCCAACCCCAAGGGGTCCACGACCCGGAGCGTGGCCGATCGGTCGCGGGCTACGTACCCCAACTGCAGCCGCTGCCCTTCGATGACGGCTCGCTGCACGGCATCGAGGTGCGGCGGGGCGGGTCGCTCGACCGGCCTTCGGTCCCAACCCCAAGGGTCGACGACGACCGCAGCCGATACAGCCTCCGCGCTGTCACGAAACGGCTCGGGCAAGGCCCGGACCAACTTGCGCAAGGCGGCCCTCACGTCGGGGGAGGCCGACGAAGGCCCCGCCACCAAAAACAGGGCCCTCGCTTCGGCCGCGGTAAGGCCGCTCAAATCGGTACGGCCCCCGCCAAGCAGCCTCCATCCTCCCCCGCGACCCTGAACGGAGTAGATGGGCAGGCCGGCCACGCCCAGGGCGTCGAGGTCCCTCCGGGCCGTCCGCTCCGAGATCTCGAGATCTTTGGCGACTTCCGCGGCCGTCACCTGGCCGCGGGTTTGCAGCAGCATGAGGATGGCCACCAGCCGGTCGGCTCGCACGATCCAATCATTTCACGCAAACCGGCCACTAGCTGACCTGTTTCGACCCGCAAGATGCTCATATGACCTACACCGACGCCATTGACGCCCCATCGCCAGCCCCGCCCACCGACATCCGGGCGCCTTTCGCCCGAGCCGTGGTCACCGCTCGCCCGGTGATAGCCGCGGTCCGGCCCGACCAACTTGACGACCGGACCCCGTGCGACCAGTTCGACGTCCGTCGGCTGTTGGACCATTTGGTTGGGGTGCTAGGCAAAGTCGCCAGAATCGGGAGGGGCCAGAGCCCGTTTGCCCCCGAGGAGTCCGTCGCCGAGGGGACCTGGTCAAAAGCTTGGACGGCGGCGGCTCATGAAACTCAGGCGGCGTGGGCCGATGAGAGCAAGCTGGAACGCACCGTGCGGCTGCCGTGGGCCGAGATGTCTGGGGGCCCAGGCCCTCGAGATCTACCTTGCGGAGATCACCGTGCACACCTGGGACCTCGCCACCGCGACCGGTCAGCGTCCTGTGTGGGACGCCGAGGTGGTGGACATAGGGCTTGGCGCTATGCAACGGGACCTCCCAGCCGAAGGTAGGACCGCGTCATACGAAGAAGCCTTTCAGCACATGCCTGCGGGGACCCCGACCGACCCACCGTTCGCCGAGGCGGTCGACCTTCCCGACGACGCATCGGCGATCGAGCAGCTGGTCGCCTGGACCGGCCGCCGGCCGTAGACCCGGCCCCCAGCCTTAGGCCGACGGCCCCCGCCCCCTCCCCCAGCGCCCTGCGGGTGGCAAACACAGCGCCCGGGAAGCCCGGGACCGCCCCGGGGACTCAGAGTCTGCGCCTTAGTTGATGTGGATGCCCGAAATGGCCCTGGCGATGACCAGGTGCTGGATCTCGCTGGTGCCTTCGAAAATGGTGAAGATCTTGGCGTCGCGGTGCCATCGCTCGACGGGGTGATCGCGGATGTAGCCCGCTCCGCCCATGATCTGGATGGCGTCGTCGGTGACCCGCACCGCGGTCTCGCCGGCGAACAGCTTCGACTGGGAGCCCTCTGCGGCGTCGAAACCTACCCCGCTGATGCCCCGCCACGAGGCGTTCCAAACCAAAAGCCGGGCGGCGTCGATGTACATGCGCATCTCGGCCAGCTTGAAAGCTATGGCCTGGTTCTCGATGATGGCGCGGCCGAACTGCTGGCGCTCCTTGGCGTAGTCGAGGGCGTATTCGTAAGCGGCTCTGGCGATGCCGACCGCTTGCGCGCCGACCGCCGGCCGGGTGGTCTCGAACGTCGACAGCGCGGCCTGGGAACGCTGGCCGGTCGTACCTTCCCGGGCCCGGGCCAGGCGGGCGTCCAGCTTCTCTTTGCCCCCGAGCAGCATGCGGCCCGGGATGCGAACGTCGTCCAGGACCACTTCGGCAGTGTGGGACGCCCGGATGCCCATCTTCTTGAACTTCTGGCCCATCGAGAGACCCTTGGTTCCCGGAGGAACGATGAAGCTGGCCTGGCCCCTCCCCTTCAGGTCGGGGTCGACAGAGGCGACGACCACGTGGATGTCGGCGATGCCGCCATTGGTGATCCAGGTCTTGGTGCCGTTGAGGACCCACTCGTCTGTCGCCTCGTCGTACACGGCGCGGGTCCGCATGGCGCTGACGTCCGATCCGGCGTCGGGCTCGGATACGCAAAAGGCGGCCAGGGCCACTTTGTCAGGCGTGCCGAAGCACTGCGGAACCCACTCCGCGACCTGCTCAGGGGTGCCGTTACCGAAGATCCCGGCCACGCCGAGGGTGGTGCCGAAAATGGCCAGGCCGATGCCGGCGTCACCCCAGGCCATCTCCTCCATGACGACCGGGACAGAGATGCCGGTGGGGTCGCCGAACATGTTGGCCACGAAGTCGAGCGAGTACAGCCCGATGTGAGCTGCCTCCTCGATGATCGGCCACGGCGTCTCTTCCCGTTCGTCCCATTCGTGGGCGACTGGGCGGACGACGTTCTCGGCGAAGTTGTGGACCCACTTCTGGAGCTGGAGCTGGTCCTCGTTCAGCGCGTTGGAAAAATCGGACATCGATCGCCCTCCCCAAAAGTCTCTTACTCTATAGTAACATTGTTATCTTAGCCTGTCCACGTCCGGGGATGGGTGTTTCTCACCCACTTTCAACGCCGCGCCAGCCAGCGCCGCGGCCACGACGGTCAAGGCGGCGCCGACGAGGTACGGGGCGCCGGAAGCGTGCGCTCCCAGCAAGGCACCGGCTACGGCGGGGCCCACCACGCGCGCCAGGGCCCCGGCCGACTGCTGGGCGCCGAGGGCCCGTCCCCTCCCGGAAGGCTCGGTCCGCGACACCAGCGCCGTCACCATCGTGGTCTGGACCAAGCCCTGCCCTACCGTCAGGGCGAGCAAGGCCGGTACGGCGAGAGACCACGAGTGGGCGACCGCGAGCAGAGCCAGGCCCCCTGCGTTTGCGAGCAGGCCGACCAGAAGGGTCCTGGCCTCGCCGAGTCGCCCGACCACGGGGCGGACCAGACCGCCTTGCACCACGACGATTACCGCGCCGACAGCGGTGAAAACGGCGGCCGCCGACGATATCCCGAACCCGAACCGCCGCTGGCCGAACAGGGCGAAGGTGGCTTCGAACCCGCTGAAGGCCACCATGGCCGAGAAGGCCACCGCGAGCAAGGGGACCGCGCCCCGGCCCCCGAAGAGGGCGGCTACCGGTCCGGCCCGCCGAGGGCCCGACGGGCCGCCGGTCGGGCGCGTCTCCGGCAGCCGTCGCCAGGCCACCAAAGTGTTGACGCTTGCGATGGCCGCAGCAATGAAAAAAGGAAGTCGAGGTCCGCCGAGCGCCCCCAGCGCCCCGATGGCCGGGCCGGCGACGAAGCCGATACCGAAGGCCGCGCCCAGATAGCCGAACAACCGGGACCGATCTCCCGGGCGGCTCAAGTCGGCCGCGGCCGCCTGGGCGACGGAGATGCTGGCCCCAGAGGCTCCGTCGATGACGCGGCCGATGAGCAGCAGCCCGAGCCCGCCCGCCAACCCGGTGACGAGGCTCCCGACGGCGGTCCCCGCCAGCGAGACGAGGAGGACCGGTTTGCGCCCGAAGCGGTCCGAAACGCGACCCCAGATCGGAGAACACACGAACGTGGCGGCCGAGAAGGCGGTCACCAGCAAGGCCGCCTCCAACGACGTGGTGTGGTACCGCTTGGCGTAGATCGGCAGGATGGGGAGGACGATCCCGAACCCGATGAGATCGACCACGACGGCCGACCAGATGGCCCCGAAACCGGGCGGCAGCGGGACCCGGTTGCGACGCAACTTCATCAACGAGTCAGAACCATGGCGAGTTGGCGGGACAGGGCGACCGGTCGCCGTTCGCTATCCCACAGCTCACCATCCTCCTCCATCAGTCCGTCCACCAGCACGCGGGTGCGGAACGTACCGAGCAACCAGCCCGGCGCCGGGCGGGCCCGCACGTGCACGGTCAACTCGATGGTGGGCACCCAGCCGGCGGCCACGGATCCGAGGAGGGTCGGAGGGAAGGCATCCGCGAAGACGACGGAGGACACCGACGTCGGTTCGGTACCGTCCTTGAACCGGATCCAGCCCGTGATCTCGAACGGGTCCCCTTCGCTGGGCCGGCCCCACGGGCTGCCCGGTGGGAGGCGGAGGTCAAACCGGTTCATGACTTCGGGGGCCTGCCGGCCGGCCTTCTCGGTGAGCTCGCGCAAGCTGACGCACTGGTCTGGAGGTGGCACGTCCGGCGGACGGGCGCTGACGCGAGTCGGGCCCCTTCGTTCGGTCAGGTCCCCGAAAGCGCCCAGGACCCGGACGCGTTCGCGGTCGCCCTGCACCAGTTCGGCCATGACCGTGACGAAGGTCCGGCCCGGCTTGACCACTTGGGTGCGGATGGAGACGGGGCCTTCGGTCGGTGGGGACAGGTAGTGCGCCGTGACCGACACCGGGTCCGGCCGACCCGCTTCGGCAGCCATGGCCTTGACGGCGACGGCGAGCAGATAGCCGCCGTTCGGATTGTTGCCCACGTTCCACCGCGACCGGAGGTGCGCTTGCCAGCCGCCCGATGGCGCCGGATGTATGGCGGTGTCGTCGTCGAAGGCCGAGTGGGTCACTCCCCGGTCTCGTCCGGCTGGGTCCCGTCCGGCTGGGTCCCGTCCGGCTCGGTCCCGTCCGGACTGGTCCCGCTCGGGCGAATGGCCGTGCCTTCCGGCCCGTCCTCGACGATCCAGCCGTCGGCTTGTAGCTCGGCGCGGATCTCATCGGCGCGGGCCCAGTCGCGACGGGCCCTCGCTTCGTCGCGCTCCTTGGCCTGGGCCAAGGCGGCGGCAGGCGGTCCGGCCACTTGGTCGTGGAGGTCGAGCCCGAGCACTCCTTCGAAGATCTCGAACACGGCCGCCGCCACGGCCCGGGCCCGATCACCCGAGTCGGCCCGGGCCGACTTGACTGCATCGAAGGCAACGGCAACGGCTGCGGGCGTGTCGAGGTCATCGTCCATCCGCTCGCAAAAGCGTTCGATGACATCCTCATCCGGATTGATGCCCCGGGCGTCGGAGAATTCCCGAGCGAAGTTGTCCAAGCGCTCCACCGCGGCCGCAGCCGCCGCGATGGTCGAATCGCTGACAGAGACCGGCGAACGGTAGTGGGCCTGCAGGATCTGTAAACGGAAAGCCCTGGGGTCGTAAGCGTCGAGCAGCTCGAGCAGGGAGAGGGTGTTCCCCAACGACTTGCTCATTTTTTCACCGCCTTGGTCGACGATCATCCCGTTGTGCGCCCACCTTCGAGCAAAGGTGCGGCCCGCGGCGACGGCCTGGGCCCGCTCGTTCTCGTGGTGGGGAAACGACAGATCCAATCCCCCGGCGTGCAAGTCGAATCCGTCGCCCAGCAAGTCCAAAGACATTACGACACACTCCGTGTGCCATCCCGGCCGGCCCGCTCCCCACGGCGACGGCCAGCTGGGCTCTCCCTCCTTGGCCAGCTTCCACAGCGCGAAGTCGGTCGGAGACCGCTTGCCCGCGTCCTCGTCCACTTCGACGCGAGCGCCGGCGATCAGCGACTCGATCGACTGGCGGGCCAGAAGCCCGTAACCGTCGATACTGTCGGCCGCAAAGTACACGCCGTTGCCGCCCATGTAAGCGTGTCCCCCGTCGACCAACCGCTCGATCAGCTCGAGCATCTCGGTCACGTAGGCCGTGGCGTGCGGGGTCTCTGTAGGTCGCAGCACGCCGATGCGATCGAGCGTCCTCCACCAAAGAGCCTCGTAGTGGCTGGCCACTTCCTCCGGTGACCGGCCCTCTGCCGCGGCCCGGGCGAGGATCTTGTCCTCGATGTCGGTCACGTTGGACACGAAGCGGACGTCCAGCCCGGTCCAGGTCAGGTACCGCCTCAGCACATCCCACGTCACGGTGAAACGGCCGTGGCCGAGATGGGGCTCGCCGGAGACCGTCGGGCCGCACACGTACATCGAAAAGCGCCCCGGCTGGCGCGGTTCCAAGGGAGCGACCGCCCCCAATGCAGTGTCGAACAGGCGCAGCACGCAAGTACCGTAGCGGGATCATGTCGCACCCTGTCCCCGAAAAACCGTCCTTAGAGGGCCTGGAAGACAAGTGGGCGGCGCGCTGGGAAGCGGACGGCACCTACCGGTTCGACCGCGCCGCGGTCCGGGAGCAGGTGTACTCCATCGACACGCCGCCGCCGACCGTCAGCGGGTCACTGCACGTCGGGCACGTCTTCTCCTACACCCACACCGACACCATGGCGCGCTACAAGCGCATGCGGGGTTACCAGATCTTCTACCCGATCGGCTGGGACGACAACGGCCTGGCCACCGAACGACGGGTGCAGAACTTCTACGGCGTCCGCTGCGACCCCTCCCTGCCGTACCAGGCCGACTTCCGACCGCCGACCGAGGGCGGACTAGCGAAGGATCAGCAAGCCGTAGCCGTCTCGAGGCCGAACTTCGTCGAGCTGTGCGAGAAGCTGGTATCCGAAGACGAGCGGGCCTTCGAAGCGCTGTACCGCCACATCGGTTTATCCGTCGACTGGACCCAGCACTACACGACCATCGGCGCGCCCGCCCGGCGGGCGTCGCAACGGGGGTTCCTGCGGCTGCTGGCCCGGGGCGAGGCGTACACGGCCGAGGCACCGACGCTCTGGGACGTCGACTTCCGGACCGCCGTCGCCCAGGCCGAGCTCGAGGACCGCGAGCGTCCGGGGACCTATCACCAGCTGGTGTTCCACGGTCCTGACGGGTCCGACGTCCTCATCGACACCACCCGGCCGGAGCTGCTGCCGGCCTGTGTCGCATTGGTCGCCCACCCCGACGACTCCCGCTTCGCCGCACTGGTCGGCTCCACGGTCCGGACCCCGCTGTTCGGCATCGAGGTGCCCGTCCGCTCCCATCGTCTGGCCCAGCCGGACAAGGGCACGGGAATAGCGATGATCTGCACGTTCGGCGACGTCACTGACGTCGTCTGGTGGAGGGAGCTGGGTCTTCCCGTTCGGGCCGTGGTCGGCCGCGACGGACGGCTCCTGGCGACCGCCCCGAGCGATTTCGGCCCCGAAGCGTCGGCCCTGTACCAATCGGAGCTCGGGGGCCGCACCGTGCGCCAGGCCCAAACCCGGGTGGTCGAACTGCTCGGCGCTTCGGGCCAGCTGCGGGGAGAATCGCGGCCCGTCACGCATTCGGTCAAGTTCTACGAGCGGGGAGAACGGCCCCTCGAGATCGTCACCAGCCGCCAGTGGTTCTTTAGGACCCTCGCCCACCGAGAGGCGCTACTCGCCCGCGGCGCCGAGCTCAAGTGGCACCCGCCCTACATGGCGAGCCGGTTCGCCAACTGGGTCGAGGGGCTCAACTCGGACTGGCTCATCAGCCGCCAGCGCTTCTTCGGCGTCCCGTTCCCTGTCTGGTACCCCCTCGACGACGGCTGCCAGCCCGATTACGGCCGGCCGCTGCTCCCCGACGAGGGCGATCTGCCCGTCGATCCCAGCTCCGACGTTCCGGCCGGGTACAACGAACCTCAGCGCGGTCAGCCGGGAGGCTTCATGGCCGACCCCGATGTCATGGACACGTGGGCCACGTCGTCGCTCACACCCCAAATTGCCGGGAAGTGGGAAGACGACCCGGACCTCTTCAGCCGGGTCTGGCCCATGGACCTGCGCCCGCAAGCCCACGACATCATCCGGACCTGGCTGTTCGCGACGGTCGTGCGTTCGCACCTCGAGTTCGACTCGCTGCCGTGGACCGACGCCGCCATTTCCGGATGGATCCTGGACCCCGATCGCAAGAAGATGGCCAAGTCCAAGGGAAACGTGGTGACCCCGATGGGTCTGCTGGAGCAGTACGGCACCGACGCCGTCCGGTACTGGGCGGCCAGCGCCCGACCCGGGACAGACACGGCTTTCGAGGACGGCCAGATGCGCATCGGGCGCAAACTGGCCATCAAGATCCTCAACGTCTCCCGCTTCGTCCTCGAAGCCGGAGAGGTGGCGGGAGCAGGCGGCCTAGCCGACCCGCTCGACCTGGCCCTCGTGTCGTCGCTGGGTGAGCTGGTCAAGGAGGTGACCTCGGCCTTCGAAGGTTACGACTACGCACGCGCGTTGGAGCGGACCGAAGCGTTCTTCTGGTCGTTTTGCGACGACTACGTCGAGCTGGTCAAGAACCGGGCGTACGGCACCCTCGGCGAAGATCGGGCCGGCTCCGCCCGCTGTGCCCTGCGCCACGCCCTTTCGGTGTTGCTGCGTCTGTTCGCTCCCATCCTGCCTTTCGTGGCCGAGGAGGTGTGGTCGTGGTGGCATGACGAAGGTTCTGTCCACCGCGAAGCGTGGCCGACCGCCGACGACCGGTTGGGTGCACCCGGAGAACCCGCCGTCTTGACCGCCGCCAGCGAGCTCCTCGGCGAGATCCGCCGAAAGAAGACCGAAGCGGGCGTCTCGCTCCGCGCCGCGGTCTCTTCGGCCACAGTCACCGGATCCGACGAGCGGGTCCGCCTGTTACAGGCGGCCTACGACGACCTGTGCCAAGCCGGCACCATCTCCGACTTGCGGTTGATCGCCAACGGACCCGAAGCCGAAGAGTCGATCGACATCCGGCTCACAGACGAGCCCGCATAGAGCCCGCTCCGGCTCACTACGAGTGCGCCTCCCCGGTGACGAGCCCTAAGGTCGCGCCATGCCGATCAATCCTGACGCCGTTGGGTACACGAGCGATCCGTCCGAAGCGTCATGGACCTCGAAGGACTGCCTCCTGTACGCCCTCGGCGTGGGTGCGGGAGTCGCCGACCCGACCGGGTTCGAGCTCGAGTTCACGACGGAGAACAGCCAGGAGGTGGCCCAGCGGGTGCTGCCCACGTTCCCGGTGGTGGTGCCGGGTGGCGCCAGCGCCTACAGCCAGATCGGCAGCTTCAACCCGGCCATGCTGGTGCACGGGGAGCAGTCGGTGGCGTTGCACGCGCCCCTGCCGGTCGACGGCATCGTGACCTCGCAAACGACCATCACAGGGATATACGACAAGGGGTCGGGCGCCGTCGTCGCCTCCAAGACCGACGCCAAGGAAAAAGCCACGGGAACGACGCTATGGACCACGACCAGCTCAGCGTTCATCCGGGGCGAGGGCGGTTGGGGCGGCGACCGAGGTCCCTCGGGCGTTATCGAGTTCCCGGACAGAGAACCCGACCATCGGGTCAACTACCCCACCCGGACGGACCAGGCGTTGCTCTACCGGCTGTCGGGTGACCGCAACCCTCTCCACACCGACCCGAAGTTTGCCGCCATGGGAGGATTCGACCGCCCGATCCTGCATGGGCTGTGCAGCTTCGGCTTCACCGGTCGAGCCCTGCTCCATGCGGTGTGCGGTTCGGACCCTGACCGCTTCGGCTCCATGTCGGCCCGTTTCTCCAAGCCGGTGCTGCCCGGCGAGGAACTGACCATCTCCATTTGGGAGATCGGTGACAGAAAAGCCCTGTTCCGTACGTCGACTCCGGCCGGAGTAGTCATCGACGCCGGCCAGTTCAGTTGTCGGTAGAGCGAACTCCCATGGCCGCGAGCACCGCTTCTGTCACGTAGATCTCGGCGCCTCGCGCCCGGAGGACCAGGGCTATGGCGTCAGATGGCCGGGCGGCCAGGACGCGCCGATCCCCGTCGACCTCGAACTCGATCGTGGCGTAGAAATGGCGATGCTCCTCCACGTCGGTGATGACGGCGCGGTCGAGGCGGGCGTTGAGCAAGCTGACGGCCGATACAAACAGGTCCCACGTTGACGGCCGGCTCTGCACGGCTCCAGTCCAGGCCGCCTGTATCGAGCGGGCTTCGGGTTGCCCGATCACGATCGGAACGCTCCGGTGCGGCTCGGCGTCCTCGCGCAAGGTGACGAGCCCAGCTTCCAAGCCGGGACCGGCGGCCACCGCCACCCGAACGTCCGACACCGAAACTTTTGAGAGTTCCACAGACACGCTACGACCATAGGTGCTGCCGGCGCCGAGGCCAGTTCGTGATCCGAGAGTCACGACGCCAAGTCGTGCCACAGGGGGCGGGCGAGCACCAAGCCGGCCACCTCGGCCGCACCAGCCGAGCGGAGGGTCCGCGCCACTTCGCGCAGCGTGCTGCCCTCGGTCATGACGTCATCGAAGACCAGGATCCGGGCCCCAACTATCGGCGTGGGGTCCGTGACCGCGAGAGCCTTCCTGAGCGGCCCCGCAGCCAGTTCCTGGCGCTCGGACCAGGATTGACCTTGCATCGGTGGCGTGTCGGCCCGCTTGATGATCACGTCTCGAGGTATCGGCCAATGGTGGCCGGCGACGTCATCCAGCTTGGCCAGGATCTCGCCCACCGGATCCCAACCCCGTCTGGCGCCGCGTCCGCAATACGAGGGGACCCCGACGATGAGATCGAACTCCTCAAACCAGGTGGCGTTACCGAGGAGGTAAGAGGCGACCATGCCGGCGAAGACGCCTGCCCACCACCGCTCCTGCCGGTACTTGTAGCGAACCACGGCGTGTTTGAGGGCTCCGTGGTAGAAGCCGATAGGGAACACCACAGAAAACCACCGGTCGGCTCGCCCGCACCATCGATTGGGACATTGACCGCGTCGAGCCCAGGGTTGCCCGCACACAGGGCAGCCACCCGGACGCGCCTCCACGTCGGTCCCTAGGGCAGTCCCTCGTCCCGCACCCATCGATCGCCGTGCCCCTTGGAGCCCTTTCTGGACAGGCTCCGGGCCTGCCGTGGTTCATGGTGGCACGCAGGGAGGTCCTTCTCGGCTGCGGCCGGCTCCGGCGCCAGTCGAGGGCTCGGCCCGAGACTCAGATGAGGCCCTCACGCACGACTATGGCGATGGCGTGGCAGCGGTTGCGGGCGTCGAGGCGGGTCATGATCTTGGCCAGAACGCCCTTGATGGTGCTCTCGGAGTAGGCGAGCTGCTCGGCGATGTCGGTCGTGTCGTAGCCGTCTGCCACCAGCCGGAGGACCTCTACCTCCCGGACCGACAACCTAAGGTCGGTGAGGGTCGAAACTCCGCCGTCCTGAGCACCCTGGCCGGCGTCGAGCGCCTGCCCGGGCTGGCCCGCCCCGTGGCCCTGGGACATGTTGGCCTGGGCCACCGCGGCCCTCTTGAGGAGGCCCTCAGGCAGACAGCAACCCGCCTCGTCCGCTTCCCGGATGAACTCCGCCAGTCGGGTCGACGTCGCGTCGGCGCGCCTCAGGAAGCTGGTGACGCCCGCGGCGGCCGCGGCCACCACCCCCGCCTCGTCGAAGTGGGCGGCGACCAGGACGACCTTCGGTATGCCGTCTCGCTGGATGGCCCTCACGACGCGCGCCGACGACTCGTCGACGGCCTCGGCGACGACCAAGGCCACCCGGGCCCGGTCCAGGTCCGCCGGACTGACCAGCTCGATGGCCGGTTGACCGATTAGTTGCGCTTTCGCCCCTGCCGCCGACAGAGGATCTGACGCGTAGATGAATACCGGTGTGCGCCCTCTCACGCTAGTGACGATAGAAGCCACGGAGGGTGGGCGCAACAGAACGGGCCATGTAATTTCGACCCCCTCGCTCGCCGGAACCAACCCAAACCGAAGGTTTTCATGAGCTATCACGGCTCGAGTGGGTGCGGACAGTGAGCGGCCTGCGCCACCCGCGGCCGCCGTGCTACTAACGGCGCATGCAGATCGAAGTGATCGTCGAGATCCCAAAAGGGACCCGCAACAAGTACGAGGCCGACGAGGCTGGGCGCATCTGGCTGGACCGGATGTTGTTCACGGCGACGCGCTACCCGGAGGACTACGGGTACGTGCCGGGGACCCTCGCCGAGGATGGGGACCCAATGGACGCTCTGGTGATACTCGAGGAGCCGACCTTTCCGGGCTGCCACATTCACGCCCGGCCCGTGGGGGTGTTCCTGATGCGAGACGAGGAAGGCGTGGACGCCAAGCTGCTGTGCGTGCCGGCCAGCGATCCGAGGTGGAACCACGTCCAGGAACTGGCCGATCTGCCCGAGTTCGAGCTACGGGAGATAGCCCACTTCTTCGACATCTACAAGGACCTCGAGCCCGGCAAGGGCACGGAACCGGGTGGGTGGTCCGATCGCCCGGCGGCCGAGGCGGCCATCGAAGGCGCCCGCGAGCGTTACCGGACTCGGAGCAAAGACGACGGAGGCGCGGTCGGCGTCTAGGGGATCAGGGCGCGCATTCGAGGACCTCTTCGAATCCGGCCTCGAGGCAGTCTGTGAGGACGGCCGTATCGGGTATGGCGGCGGGATCCATGTTGACTCCCACCTGGACGGCGCCGCAGTAACTCAGCAGGGTCACGTTGAGCCCGGCGCCGCCGCGTGGCCCGAAGGGGATCATGCGGTCGAGACGGCAACCGGCCAGGTACAGGTCGAGGGGAGGACCCGGCACGTTCGAGGCCACGACGTCGATCGAACGAACCATTCGGGCGAGGACGTGCTGGACGCCGGGAACCCGAACTCCGAGACCCGTGACCTCGTCCAACAGGGCGAGAAGAGGCTGGCTGCGGGCGTGGCCGACCATCTCGTGCAGCAACCGAATTCGCTCGACCGGGTCGGCGAGGCGCAAAGGGCCGCGTAGGAGCACGGCCTCGACCTGGTTGTGCATCTCGGCGCTCGTATCGTCGGAGCGCTTGCTTATCGGCATCCCGACCCGCAGCGTCGAGGGGGCGGATCCGTGCTTGTCGTGATAGGCGCGCAGCCCGCCGAGCAGTCCGGCTAGAAAGGCGTCGTTGACCGTGCCGCCGGCGTGGCGGGCCGCGTGGCGAAGTCCGGAGAGCGGCAGGTCAATGGCGGCCAGGCGCATCCCGGCCGAGCGCCTGGTCATGATCGGGCTGCCGGGACGCCCGGCCTGCTCGGCCTGGTCGCGCAGCGACCGCGCCACCTCGAAGGTGGACCGAGCCGCGGCGTCGGGGTCGTGCACCGCGCTCCGCAAAGCGGTGACGGCCCAGGGCAGCACCCTCCCTAGAACTCCTGCGGTGTGCTGAGCTTCGAAAGCGAGGTCTTCGGCCAGGCGCCCGATCAGCGACGGGAGGGGGGCCGGTCCGGATCGGGGCTCGATCCACGCGGCCCCGGGCGGTCGTGGTTCGAGGTCGAACAGTTCGAGGGCCAGCTTCACTCCACCGAGACCATCCGTGTAGCTGTGGTGGAGCTTGAGCACCAAGCCCTCACATCCGTTCGCCAGGCCCTCCACGAACGCAACCTGCCACGGCGGCCGTTCCCGGTCGAACGGTTCGGCCGCCACCGATTCGGCCGCGAGGAGCAGATCCGCTCCCGTGCCTGCTCCCGGCGCGACGACGCTGCGCAGGTGGTGACGGATGTCGAATTCATGGTCGGGCTCCCAACGTGGGGGCACCATCTCCAAGGGCCCGGCAACGACTCGATCGCGAAGTCGAGGGATGCGCTGGGAAACGAGATCCAAACGGTCCACCACCGCAGCCCGATCCGGCGCTCCGTCGAGGGCCACGACCATGGTCATGGTGGTCCTGAACATCGGGTCGAGCCCTTCGAGACGCCACATCATCGCTTCGACGTCGGTCATCCGATCCCCGAAGCGGAACTCCGCCGGTTCCTCGAGGGGCATCAGGCCGTCGGTGCCACGCCCGCCAGATCGGCGACCAGGTCGAAGGCCTGCCCGACTGTCACCAGCTGTTCTGGGTCGACGTCGGGGATCTTTATGGAAAAGGCGTCGTTGAGCGCCAGGGTTATCTCCACCACGGCCAAGCTGTCGGCGTCGAGGTCCTCCCGCCAACGTGCGTCGAGGTTGACCTCGTCGGGTTCGATGTCCAGTACTTCGGCCACGCAGCCCCGGAAAGTGGTGAAGGCTTCTCCTCGATCCATTCCCTCAAAGCTATCCGGTCGGGCCGGCCCCTCTAGTCCACGTCGCGAGCCGCCTAGGGTGGCTGTTCATGCTCGGACTGCTCGAGGGAAAGCGCATCCTGGTGACAGGGGTGCTCACCGACGACTCGCTCGCGTACGCAGTGGCCGAGCTGGCCCAGGAGCAGGGCGCCGAGATCGTGCTGACCGGCGCCGGGCGGGGCATGTCGTTGACCCGTCGGGTGGCTCGGCACTTGCCTTCTCCACCCGACGTGCTCGAACTGGACGTGACCGTTCCCGACCAGGTCGACGCCGTGGCCGAGGACCTGAAGTCCCGGTGGGGGGCCCTGGATGGCGTGCTGCACTCGATCGGTTTCGCCCCCGCGTCGTGCCTCGGCGGCGGTTTCCTCGACGCCGGCTGGGACGACGTCAAAGTGGCCTTGGAGATATCGGCCTACTCGTTGAAGCTGCTCGCAACCGGCTTCCGCGGCCTGATGCAAGCCGCCGGCGGCGGTTCGATCGTCGGGCTGGACTTCGACGCCACGGTGGCCTGGCCCGGATACGACTGGATGGGAGTGGCCAAGGCGGCTTTGGAATCGACGTCGCGCTATTTGGCCCGCGACTTGGGGCCCGATCGGATCCGCGTGAATCTGGTCGCCGCCGGGCCGGTCAAGACCATGGCGGCCAAGTCGATACCGGGCTTCAGCCTTTTCGAGGAAGCGTGGAACGGACGAGCTCCCCTCGGCTGGAACGCCAAAGACCCGAAGCCGGTCGCCCAGGCCTGCGTGGCCCTGCTCTCAGACTGGTTCCCGGCTACCACCGGTGAAATGCTCCACGTGGACGGTGGCTTCCACGCCATGGGGGTGTAGCCACGATGTCCGGTCGGACGGTTTTGGTGACCGGTGGAAATCGCGGCATCGGGCTCGCCATCGCGCGCGCTTTCGCTGACGCCGGCCACCGGGTGGCCGTGACGCATCGAAGCGAGCCCGTCGAAGGATTCGTATCGGTGCGATGCGACGTCACTTCCGTCGAAGATGTCGACGCGGCGTTCTCATCGGTGGAGGCGCAGCTGGGACCGGTCGAGATCCTGGTATCCAACGCCGGAGCCACCGCCGACCAGTTGCTGCTGTCGATGAAGGAGGATGCCTGGTCTGAGGTCATAGACGCCAACCTCAGCGGCGCCTACCGCGTCGCCCGGCGAGCCACGTCCAAGATGATCCGGGCCCGGTGGGGGCGGATGATCTTCATCTCCTCCGTGGTCGCCCTGACCGGCTCTCCTGGCCAGACCAACTACGCGGCGTCCAAAGCCGGTCTCATCGGCTTCGCCCGGTCCCTGGCTCGAGAAATCGGGGGCCGGGGTGTCACGGTAAATGTGGTCTCCCCCGGCTTCGTCACGACCGACATGACGGCCGCCTTGTCCGATGCTCGCCAAGCCGAGATCCTGGAGCAGGTCCCGCTCAAGCGGATGGCCTCACCAGAGGAGATCGCCGCCGTGACGTCGTTCCTGGCGTCGGACGCGGCCGGCTATATCACGGGTGCGGTAATACCCGTTGACGGCGGCTTAGGCATGGGCCACTGAGGACCGTCCATGACCCACGCTGACGAATCGACCTTCCCAGACCCGGCCGACGTCCTGCCCCACCGACCTCCGTTTCTGTTCGTCGACGAGGTGACCGAGATCGTTCCGTCGACGTCGGCCAAGGGAGTGTGGCGCTTGACGGGCGAGGAGGCCTTCTTCGCCGGCCACTTCCCCGGACGGCCCACACTGCCCGGCGTGTTGATGGTCGAAGCCTTGGCCCAATTGGGCGGCATCGCACTCCTCTCCGATGCGCGCTACTCGGGCAAGCTCCCGCTCTTCGGCGGGATCGACAAAGCCCGCTTCCGGCGCCAGGTGGTACCCGGCGACATCCTGGAGCTGTCGGTCGAACTCGATCAGCTCGGCACCAGCGCCGGGAGGGGCCACGGCACCGCCAGCGTCGGAGGCCAGGTCGCCTGCCAAGTCGGGGGGATGCTGTTTATCATCGTGACGGCGTAGCCGGCACCATCACGCCTTTCCGAACACCAGCGTGGCGTTGTGGCCGCCGAAGCCGAAGCTGTTCGTCAGCGCGACATCGACTTGTGCTTGGCGAGCTTCGTTCGGTACATAGTCGAGGTCGCAGTCCGGATCGTCCTTCTCCTGGTTGGTCGTAGGAGGGAGTATCTGGTGCTGGAGGGTCTCGACACATACGGCGGCTTCCAAAGCTCCGGCGGCACCGAGGGTATGCCCGGTCATGGACTTGGTGGAGGACACGGCCGGGACCTTTTCACCGAACACCTTCTTGAGGGCCAGCGTCTCGATGCGGTCGTTGGGCGGCGTCGACGTTCCGTGGGCATTGACATAGCTCACCGACGTCACGTCGATTTCAGCGTCGCGCAGCGCCGCTCGCATGGCCCGCACGGCACCGTCACCTTCCGGGTGCGGCTGGGTCATGTGGAAGGCGTCCGACGAGACGCCGTAACCGAGCAGCTCCGCCAGGATCGGGGCGCCTCTCCGGATGGCCATCTCTCGATCTTCGAGGACCAGGGCCGCGGCGCCCTCACCCATGACGAAGCCGTCGCGATCGGCGTCGAAGGGGCGTGAAGCCAGTTCGGGATCGTCGTTGCGGGTGGAGAGAGCCTTCATGGCGGCGAAGGCGGCGATGCCGACGCGGGTCACGGCCGCCTCGCTGCCTCCGCACACGATCGAGTCCACCCGGCCCGCCCGGATGAGGTCGAGACCTTCGCCGATCGCCTGCGCCGAGGCGGAGCAGGCCGTGGCCGTGCAGGAGCTGTAGCCCCGAATACCCCACTCCATGGCGATGTGGCCGGCGGTCATGTTCGGGATCATCATCGGTAGCGAGTACGGGCTCACCCACGCCGGGCCGCGTTCGTTGAGGACCGTGATGCCATCCTCGAAGGCCCCGAGCCCGCCCACCCCGGTGCCCCAGACGACCCCGACGCGATCTCCATCGGCGCCGATCTCGAGGCCGGACCCGTCTATGGCCTCCTTGGCGGCTACCAGCGCCAGCTGCGTGACCCGATCGAGATGCTTGGCCCGCCGCCGACCGAAAATGGCGTCGGGTTCGAACCCGTCCACCTCGCCTGCGATGCGAACTGGGAACTCGCTCGGATCGAACTGTGAGATCTTCCCGATGCCCGACCGACCGGCCACGAGCGCATCCCACGTCGAAGTGGCCGTCGAACCGACGGGACTGACGACTCCGATTCCGGTGACGACGACGCGGCGTAGGGGCACGGTGTGCCATCCTACGGGTCCCCATTGTCCCCGGCCGGATCGTAGTAAGACTTGCCCCCCATGAGCCCCTCCGCCGACTACAGGAAGCCGGTACTCAAAGAGACCACTGGATACAGGCTCAAGCGCCGTCTGCTGGGACCGCCGCTCGTGACGGAACAATTGGAAGGCGAACGGCTCAGCAATCCCGTGGCCATGGGCGTCCTCAGCTGCGACATGATCTCGTCGTCCGCCTACGGCACCGAGGAGATGCTGGCCATCCTGGTCCCGACCTTCGGGGTGGCGGCCTTCACCCTCGTACTCCCGGTGACATTCGTCATCCTGGCCATCCTCATCCTCGTCACCCTCTCGTATCGCGAGGTGGTGATGGTGTACACCAAGGCCGGCGGTTCTTACGTCGTGGGACGCGAGAACTTCGGGCTCAACGTCGCTCAGTTCGCCGCCGTTGCCCTCCTCATCGACTACACCCTGACCGTCGCCGTTCAGGTTGCGGCCGGTACCGACGCCCTCACGTCTGCGGTCCCGAGCCTGAGCCATGACAACATCCCCACCGGCATATGCGTCCTGGTCGTGGTGCTGCTGATCTGGGGCAACCTGCGCGGCATCCGGGAAGCGGGCCGGACGTTCGCTATTCCCACCTACTTTTTCATCGCCTCCTTGCTACTGGTGGTCATCGTCGGGCTGGTCCGGGCCGCCCTCGGGGACCTACCTCATGTGGCTGCCAAGTCAGGCCACGTCCCGATCGGGCACAACACCCACAGCCTGCTCCAGTTCGCCACCGTGTTCGTGCTGCTACGGGCCTTCGCCAACGGCGGCTCGTCCCTGACCGGACTTGAAGCCATCTCGAACAGCGTGTCGGCCTTCCGCTCGCCCGAGGGGAACAATGCGCGCCGGGTCCTAGGGATCATGAGCCTCACCCTCGGCACCTTGGTCCTCGGCGTGTCGCTGCTGGCCCATTTCACCCACGCCATCCCCTACAGCAGCGGCTCCCCTACGGTCATCTCGCAAGTGGCGAAGGCGGCGTTCGGCTCCAGCGCGGTCGGCCGGATCGGTTTCTACGTGGTCCAACTCTCGACCCTCCTGATCCTCTACACCGGCGGCAACACCAGCTTCAACGGGTTCCCGTTCCTCGCCAACTTTGTCGCCGGCGACCGGTTCCTGCCGCGCCCGTTCACCAAGAGGGGTCACCGTCTGGTGTTCTCGAACGGAATCCTTTTCCTCGGAGCGGTCGCCATCGCCCTCCTGATGATCACCCGCGCCAAGGTCGACTCGCTCGTCAGCCTTTACGCCATCGGCGTGTTCTGCGGGTTCACCATGGCCGGCGCCGGCATGGTCAAGTACCACTTGACGAACCACGAGCGCGGCTACCGCCACAAGATGTGGATCAACGGCTCCGCAGCCGTCGTCTCCGCCCTCGTGGTCATCATTTTCGCGGTGACCAAGTTCACGCAGGGTGCCTGGGCGGTCGTCGTGCTGTTCCCGATCCTTATGTACGTCCTCATCCGCACGCACCGCCAGTACGTCCAGGAGTCGACGGCGCTGGGAGAGGGTGCGGCCGAGCGAGCCGTGGAAGCCAAGCCCCTTCCGCGCCACGTCGCCCTGGTCCTGGTCGACAGTCTCGACCTGGCCACGGCCCGGGTGATCCAGTACGCCAGGACCATGTCGGTCGACGAGTTGCGTGCCGTTCACTTCGTGATCGACAGCACACGATCGCAAGCCCTCGCCGACCGGTGGGTGAGACTGGGGTTGAGCCGCCTGCCGCTGGAGCTGATCGAGTGCCCCGACCGCCGGGTGGCGCGAGCCTCCATCGAAATGGCGGCCGAGGTGGCGTCGGACGGCCAGACAGAAGTCTCCGTACTGATGCCTAGGCGCGCCTACGCGTTCGGCCTCGGTCGCCTTCTGCACGACTCGACCGGCGAGCGCATCGCTGCTGCCATCAGCCGCCTCGATCACGTCAACGCCACCATCGTCCCCTTCGATGCCCGAGGCGAGCTCGAGCACCGTCAATGGAAGCGCAGGACCGACCGGCAGCAATCGCGGGAGCGCCACCGGGTGGATCAGGCGCTCGCCGAAGAGGAAGCGGTCCCGAAGGTCGACGGCACGGTCCCCATTTCGTCGTTGCAAGTGCGCCAGCGGGCCCGGGTCGCCGGCCGGGTCAAGTCGGTAACGGTGAAACCGTGGGGAGACACCGCTTCACTCCAAGTACAGCTGACCGACGACCACGGAAGGCTGGTGGTGGCGTTCCTAGGCCGCCGCCAGATTCCAGGGATGATCCCGGGGAGCAAGATCGTCGTCGAAGGCACCGTCGCCGACCTTCGGGGCCAGATCGGGATGATCAACCCCAGCTACGAGTTCCTCGCCGATGGTCACCCGGGCTGATGGAGGCTCCGACGGGCACGCGACCAGCCGACGGGTATCAGCGGATCGCGGCCGCCTCGGCCAGGTCGTGGGGGCCGCTGGCGGGGTAGCCCTTGGCCGCCCTGATCGCCGCGCCCCACGGCTCGAGTATCGAGAGCAGTTCGTCGAGGTCCTCGGCGAGAGCGGCGGCCATGGGAGCGCATTGGACGTCGGTGGACAGCTCGACGTTTTCTCGAAGCTCGCGCCCCGTTGGGGTGAAGGACCCGCCGGCGAGCAGTCCCCGGGCCACCAGTCTTTCCTCGGCGGCGTCGAGTTCGGCGTCCGACCAGGCCCTGGTGCGGATGTAGGTCCGAAGCGGCAGACCCCAATACAGCTCGCTCAACAGACCGATCTCCGTGGCATCGAGCCCAGCCGATGTCCAAGCCGCCGTGTGGCTGTCACCGCGGAACTCGCGGAGGCGGTCACCGAGACGCCAGGCTGCGCCCAATGCGCCGTCGGGGAGGTCGCGGGCGAGCATGCCGGCGTAGAGAGGCCGCCCCTCTGGGCGCAGCGGCTCGCCGGCGCGCCCCAGCAGCTCTCCGACCCGGTGCACTCCTTTGGGAGCGGGCCCGAGGATCCGCTCGAGCTGGGCGACCGCGCCCCGGGTGCGGGCGGACTCGATCGTCTCGGCGTCTGTCAACGACCAGCCGTGGGCTACCGCGGGCAACACCACGGCCGGGTTGAATACGGCGAAGGCGGCTGCGACCAGTTCGCCTGGGACCTGACCGAGGCATGACCCGCGGCTGCAGAAGTAAGCCGAACCGTCGGGCATTTGCACCCCACCGAATTCGCCGGGGCTGGGACCGAACCCGAGCTTCTCGTATTCGGCGTGACATTCGGGCGAGAAGTAGACCTGCCCGGTAAACGGTTCGAGGGCGGCCGCCAAGCGTCGGACCGCCTTCGATGTCGTGGACGGTTCCGTCATCGGGCCTCCCTAGGCGTAGGTGCGGACCAGCTCGAGGACGGCCTCGGAGTCGGGACCCTCGCCGTGAAGGTCGGTCGCGCTCGCCCTCACCCGGCGGGCTGCGACCAGGCAGAGATGGGCGACGGGACCGCTGATGGTGGTGGTCGCTGTCCCGTCCGGGATGAACTCGCAACCCGACCCGTCCGGGCCGGTCAGCCTGAAAGCGACCGGGCCCGACATGGTTCGCCCGGCGGACGAGAACGCGTACGGCAGCGTGCGCCAAGCCAGCCGGGCGATCAGGGCCAGGCCGTCCGTTGCGGGAAGGTCCATCCCGAGGGCGTCAACCACGTCGCCGGCATGGATCCACGTCTCGGCCAGGCGGGTGGTGGCCAGGGTCCTCACCGATAGCTGGCCGGCCACCCATTGCACCCGCTCGGACGGGTCCTCGGCCGCGAGCGCGGCCAGGAGTTCCTCGGCGGACGTCGACCACCTGACCAGGATGTCGGCGTCGCTCGCGCCCCTGTCCCTCTCCACCATCTTGGCGGCGCCGTCGTCGACCGACGCCGCCTGCTCGAGACCACCGGTCAGACGAGAAAGAACCGCGTCGTAGTCGCCCCTTGCGCTGCCGATGGCCATCTCGTTGGTCTGGGTCAGGTGCAGGACCACGTCGGCCACGTCCCATCCCTCACATCGGGTCGGACGGTGCCAGCCGTCGGCGTCGAGGTCGGTCAGGATCCTGGTCAGTGCCTCTTGTTGGTCGGCGAGAGCGGCGATCGGGTCATCCACGGCGTGGAGTGTAGGTGAGCGTTCTGGCCATGGCCGCTACGACTCCGGCGAACTTTCGCGCCTGCGCCGGGCCGCGAGCGACAACGCTGCGGGTGCGGACTCTGCGGGGACGATCCATGCGTCCAGACGTCGCAGGAGATCGTCGGGCAGGTGTCCTGCGTCGGGGACCGGGATCCGGTATCTGAAGGCTCCACTCCCGGCTTGTGACCGCACGCCGGGACTCACGTGCCAGCCCTGGTTCTCGGGTAACCGCACGAGTACCAACGTCGGTCCTCCGGTATCGCACTGGACGTCGCCCTCGAGCCATCTGCCTTCTGTGTGGGTCGTTGCTATCCGATCGACGCCGGTCTCGACGAGCAATTGCGAAGAAGGGTGTCTCGCTGCGAACGCGGCGCCGATCTCACTGGACAGCGAGATCACGATCCGCTCCAGGTCACGCGAGACCGGGTCGTACAGCGGGAGCTTGCGATGGGCCTCGAGCCCCGAACACCGGAAGCTGGACACGTCGACCGCATCGAAGCCCCGACTGGCGAGACGCCGAACGGCGAGACGATGGAACGACCTCGGCGCGGCCGAGAACCATCCCATCAGACCGACAAGAAACCGAAGGCTGGCCACCACTTCGTCGCAGTAGATCTGATGTGGGCGTAGTTCGATGCAACGGTCCAGGTCGGCGCTGACCTCCGACACTGCGCCCGCCGAAGGGGGGCCGTGCCAAGGCCTGAACGATTCAAGACACCGGACGGCAACCGTCGACGCCAGCGCCTCCAAAAGCGGGTCGTCATGTCGGTCGACCGACACCGCTATCTGCCGTGCCCGTTCGGCCGCCCGGCGAGCCTGGCGAAAACTCCCGGCGGCGGCCGACGTTCGAGCCAGACGGGCGTGCATCCCCGCGAAATCGTCGTCGAGGCGCAAGGCCCTCTCAATCATCGCCAACCGACGGTCGACGGTGACCGCGTCCCCGAAGACGTCCACGTACCACCCGATGTCACGCGCCGCGAGTCGTTCGAAAGGTGCGACTTGGCCCGCAGAGCGACGGATCGCGGCTTCCAATATGTCGGCTTCCTGCCCATCCGGGAGCAGGAGGTCCGGGCGGATGATCGGCGTGCCCCCCAGGTTGGCGGCGAGGCAGCTGAACGCACTGCGGTGGGGGCCGGCGATTCGGTCGCACCGTGACATCAACAGAATCTCAGCTAGGGCCCTCTGCGATTCGGTGAGGCGGTCATACCCGGGCAGAAGTTCGGACGGCACGACGAGACGCTCATATCGGGCCCGGAGGTGGTCGACGCACGCTTCGCTGTCGGACAGTATGAGGGCATTGGCGTCGCCGAGCCCTAGCTGCTCGATGGCGTGCTCGACGTACGCCAGGGGCGTGTACTTCTCGTGGTGCATGATGTGACGCCACTCCCCGGTGACGATGTCGCCCGCTCTCAGGTGCACGGCCGTCCATCCGTCTCCGGTGTCCTGCTTCGCGCAGACGGACATCAGGGACGAGACGACCTCGTTCCAACCGAGGCTCCGAAACGAGTCGACGAAGCGCGCCTGCGCCTCCTCGTCGGCACCGCGACCCAGCCCCCAAATCGTAAATGGGTCTACCAGGTCCGCGAATCGGCCCTCCGCCTCGTCGTCGTCACCCGGCGCGCCCAGCCGATACTCGAGATCGGCCACCTCCTCGCCGATGACGGGTGTCATCCCGTCGAGAGATCCGGAAGAGATTTCGTGGTGATCGAGGAACGCCCCGTCGAAGAGCTCAGCGGGATCCTCGAGTTCGGAGTTGCCCTCTCTTAACCAGACGAACCGGAAGTCGAGCTCGAGCGCGCTCGCCACAGTGCGGGCGTTGACCATCGAGGTGAGGCGAGCGCCGAGCCTGTCGAATCGGCGGGCTACGACGATCGGGGGTTTCACCAAGGCGTAGCCGGGACGCCGAGCTCCGTCTTCGATCGGTACCAGTCGATCGTCTCGGTCAGGCCTTCCTCAAGGCCGGTTTCGGCCGTGAAACCGAAGGCCCGGCGGGCCCGGTCAGTCGCCAGTCGCCGCTTTTGCTGCCCGTTCGGTTGAGTGCTGTCCCACTTGATAGCTCCTGCGAATCCCACCGCTTCGGCGATGACGCCGGCCAAGTCCGCGATGGAAATCTCTTGGCCGGACCCGACGTTGATCGGATCACCTTCGTCATAGTCAGTTAGTGCCAGTCGGCAAGCGCGCGCCGCGTCAGCCACGAATAAAAACTCTCGGGTCGGTGTCCCGTCACCCCAGAGCGTCACCTCGTCGGCGCCGGCGGCAACCGCCTCGCTGAACCGGCGAATCATCCCGGGTATGACGTGACCGGATTCCAGGTCGAAGTTGTCCCCCGGGCCATAAAGATTGGTGGGGACGATGCACACGATGTTGGTCCCGTACTGAGCCCGGTAGGCCTGGGCTTGAACGAGAAGCATCCGCTTCGCGATGCCGTAAGGAGCGTTGGTCACTTCGGGGTATCCCGACCACATGTCGTCCTCGACCATCGGCAGCGGCGTCGCACTCGGATAAGAGCAGGCCGTGCCGACGACCAAGACCTTCTGTACGTCGCGGAGCCGGCACTCCTCGAGCAGGTGCAGGCCCATGACCGCATTGTCGTAGAAGAAGCGAGCCGGTTCCCGTCGATTTGCACCAATCCCGCCGACCACGGCCGCGAGGTGCACGACCGCGTGCGGCTTATATAAGTCCAGCATCCGGCCGATGGCGTCGGGTCGTCGAAGGTCGTAGTCCGAGCTGCCGAGCCCGATGGCCTGGGCTTCGGCTCCCAACAACTCGCGCACGACGTGCGAGCCGAGAAAACCTGTCCCCCCGGTCACGACAAGCCTCTTGCCGGTCAATTTCACGCTCCCCGACTCTAGAACCGGCGCCGAGCTCCCGGCCATCCGCCGATCCAGGTCGTCGGCACCCGGCGCTTCGGTACGAATGGCCCTTGCCCGAGTGACAATGGGGGCATGAGAAGCGAGATCATCCAGGTGAATACCGGCGGACGAGCCCGTGTCTGCGACCTAACCCCCGACTGCGAACGATTCGTGAGTGACGCTTCGGACGGACTGCTCTCGGTCTTCGTTCCTCACGCGACAGCCGGACTGGCCGTCATCGAAACCGGCGCCGGTAGCGACGGCGACCTGTTGCATCTATTGGATGGGCTGGCGCCGCTCGACGGGCCTTGGAAGCACCGGCACGGCTCCCCGGGCCACGGGCGCGATCACGTCCTACCTGCTCTTGTCTCACCGTCGCTGACCGTTCCGGTGCTCGCCGGGCGGATGCAGCTGGGCACGTGGCAGTCGATATGCCTGGTCGACACCAATCTCGACAATCTCGACCGGCAGGTACGTCTGAGCTTCCTCGCCGGCTGAGCCACAGGATCCTACGGTCGTCCCGACGCACGGCTCGACCTGGGGATCGGTTGGTGAGAAACTGCGGATTGGCGGGCTCTCCACCGGAGTCGCCGCTGAGCAAGAGGGGAAGCCCGATGGACGCAGCAGATAACGGGTCGAACGTGGTGCCGCCAGAGCTGGACGTCGTCGTCGTGGGCGCCGGGTTCTCCGGGCTGTACCTGCTCCACCGTCTTCGACAGCTCGGCTTCTCGTCCAAGGTGTTCGACGCCGCCGGTGATGTCGGAGGAACCTGGTATTGGAACCGTTACCCCGGGGCCCGGTGTGACATTCCGACGACCGATTACTCCTACAGCTTCGACTCGGACCTAGATCGCGATTGGCATTGGTCCGAGAAATATGCGATTCAACCGGAGATCCTTTCGTACCTGGAGCACGTGGCCGACCGCTACGACCTCCGGCGCGACATCCAATTCTCGACGAGAGTCGAGTCGGCGGTTTGGGTCGAAGCGGACAGGCGATGGCGCCTGAGGACAGATCGCGGTGACGACGTCAGCTGTCGCTTCTACGTCATGGCCAGCGGATGCCTGTCCATTCCGAAGTCACCAGAAATCGAGGGAGCCGACCGGTTCGATGGCGAGATCTACTTCACCAGCAGCTGGCCCCACCAGGGTGTCGACTTCGCGGGCAAACGGGTCGCGGTCATAGGCACCGGGTCGTCAGGGATCCAGTCGATCCCGCTGATAGCAGCCCAGGCCTCTCACCTCACCGTGTTCCAGCGCACCCCGAACTTCTCCATCCCCGCCCACAACGGACCGGCTTCGCCTGAGCGCCTCGCGTCTCTCGCAGCCGACCGGGTGGGCTACCGCGAGGCCGCGAGGTGGTCGCGCGGCGGGGTACCCATCGAACTCACAGAGATCAGCGGGATGGCCGCCTCGGAGGAGGTGCGTCGGGAACGCTTCGAGGCGGCGTGGGAGGCCGGTGAGCTGTTCGCCATCCTCAACGTCTTCAGTGATCAAGGTTACAACTTGGCTTCCAACCAGATCTTGGCCGAGATGATCCGCGAGAAGATCCGCTCGATCGTTACCGATCCGGAAACCGCCGACGCGCTTTGCCCGAAAGATCACCCCTTCGGCACCAAGCGGCCGTGCCTCGATACCGACTACTTCAAGACGTACAACTTGTCGCACGTCCGCCTCGTCGACCTACGCAAGCACCCCATCGCCACGATCACCGAGTCGGGGATCGACACATTGGACGAGTCCTTCGGGTTCGACGCCATCGTCTACGCCACTGGATTCGACGCCATGACGGGTCCGCTCGTCGGCGTCGACATCGCCGGAAGGGACGGGGTCACCCTCAGGGAGAAGTGGGCCGACGGTCCGTCTACCTACCTCGGTCTCACGACCGTCGGTTTCCCGAACTTCTTCACCCTCACCGGGCCCGGAAGCCCTTCGGTGTTGTCCAACATGGTCGTGTCGATCGAGCAACACGTCGACTGGGTCGTCGACTGCCTCGACCACTTGCGAGTTGAGGGCTTCGAGACGATCGAACCCACCGAGATGGCGGAAGCGGGCTGGAACCAGCACGTCGACGACTGCGCCGCCATCACCCTGTACCCGACGGCCAACTCGTGGTATATGGGGGCCAACGTTCCTGGCAAGCCGCGCGTGTTCCTGCCCTATATCGGGGGCGTCGACGCCTACCGGGCCGCTTGCGACGAGGTGGTGGTCAAGGACTACCTCGGCTTCAATCTGGCGGGGAGCGGGGCGTCGCGCTGCCAGGACGGCGTCATCCGCCAGGTACAGCCCGACGTGGCCATGATGCTCCAGATGATGGCTTCGATGGACCTGCCCGCGATCGAGTCGATGCCGGTCGAGGACGCCCGAGCGTTCATGGAGGTGATGGCCGCCGAGCGTCCGCCCGGGCCCGACGTGGGTGAGATCGTTGACGGCGTGTTGCCGGGTGCAGCCGGGGTCCTGGAATACCGGTTGTACCGACCGGCCAGCCCCGGTCCTCATCCGATCGTCGCCTACTTCCACGGAGGCGGATGGGTGCTCGGCAGCTTGGAGTCCGACGATCCTCTCTGTCGTGACCTGTGCGTGCGATCCGACGCCATCATCTTGTCGGTCAACTACAGACATGCTCCCGAAGCCCGCTTCCCGGCGGCCGCTGACGACGCTTTCTCCGCCGTGCAGTGGATCGCTGCCAATGCCAACGAATTGGGCGGCGTCCGCGGCCAACTGGCGGTCGCGGGATGGAGCGCCGGCGCCAACATCGCGGCCGTAGCCTGTCAGCTCGCTCGAGACGCCGGCGGTCCCGACATACGCGGCCAGGTACTGCTCACACCCGTGACCGACTCCGATATGACGCGTCCCTCCTACGAAGAGAACGGCGAAGGCCACGTGCTGACCTCCGCTCTGATGCAGTGGTTTTGGGACCAGTACGCGGACCCGGTCGACCGCAGCGATCCGAAGGCGTCACCACTGCTCGGCGATCTGTCGGACCTTCCGCCCGCCGTCATAGTGACGGCCGACTTTGATCCGCTGCGCGACGAAGGGCTGGCCTATGCGAAGGCGCTGGAGTCGGCCGGGGTGCCGGTTCGCCACATCCGCGCCCGCGGTCACATCCACACCTCGCTTACCATGGTCGACGTGATGTTGTCAGGGGCCGACGTCCGGGCTCAGATAGGCGAGGCCGTACGCGCTCAATTCGAGGCGCCCGTTCGAGTCTGATCGCCCGCAACGGTCGGCCGGCACTCAGGCTCCAAGCGACTCGATCGCTGCATCACGCAGACCTCCTGGTCCGCGCCCTGAAAGGGCCTGCTCGACAGACTTAGCCGGTCAGGACTGCACTGTTGAAGTTCGTGCTCGACACTTGCTCGACAGTTTTGTAGGGGAGCGACACGGGAACCGATGACTCCCCGCCCGCTGTACCGTTCCCGAACTGGCTTTTTGAGTTGTCGCCACATGCCCACAGCCTCCCAGCTGTGTTGACGAGGTAGTCCGTCTCACCTCCGCTCGCCACCGCCGTCCAGGTGCCACTGACCTGGTGTGGGTGCTTGATGGTTGGCGTTACCGAGCCAAGGCAGAGCTGGCCCCAGTTGTCGTTGCCCCAGGCCCACGTAGTTCCGTCCGTGAGGGTCACGACAGTTTGCCCATCCGTCGGCGCGCCACCCCCTTGAGCGGCCTCTGCTATCGGAGCCTCCAGCGGCACCTGGACCGCGCTGGCGCTGTTCGTTGTCGTGCCGATACCCAGCTGTCCGTTGGCGTGATAACCCCAGACCCACAATGAGCCATCCTGCATCACGGCACCGGTCGTTCCCCACGCCGCCGTGAGAGCCGTGATTGGTTCGTCCGGCAGTCCAACCACCGCCTTAGGAGACAGAGAATCGGTGAAGGTGCCGTCCCCGAGCTCGCCCTTCTGGTTGCTGCCACACGAAGACAACGCACCGTTGGCGTCGTACGAGGCATGGTCACCAGCCCCGACCACCAACGATACGTCGGTGAAGGGAAGCTGCACCGGCGTCGCTTGCACGTTGGTATTGCCCAGGCAGAGTTGTCCGAAATGGTTCTGACCCCAACCCCAGACGTCACCGTTCGTGTCTATGGCCATCTCGGTGGCGCGCGGGCCAACCGTGGCCAACGACGAAATCACGACTCCGGCCGGAAAGGTAGCTTTCGTCGGGGTGGTCAACCACCCATTCTGGATTGTTCCGTTGCCTAGCTCTCCCGAGTTGTCCTCCCCCATCGACCAGACAGTTCCGTCTGATAGAAGAAGGTAGGTATCCGTGTTGGTGGTGACGAGCTGGACAACGTCGCCCGGTGGAGTAACGACGACGGGAGTTGGCGTCTTCTGCCCGAAGAGAGTGAGTGTCTGGCCTTGCGCCCCCGCGCTTGGGCCGAACAGAGTCCAGCCAAGTACGAGTGCGATGGGGAAAACGATTCCTCTTTTCATCTTTCGCTTCTCCCGGTCGTATGCCGTCGATCACCATGTCGAGCTGGTGGCGACTCAGCCTCGGTTACCGACTCGACGCCCGGCATGGCGCACCACAACGGCAAGCTACACCCGCGCCCCACGGCAAGGCGACCAACGTCGTCCAAAGGCCTGGCCCGGCGCCTAAGAACGGTATGTCTGGTATCGGCGCCGTCGGTTGAAGAAGGGGACCCGATAGTCACGTGCTGACACCAGACAGCCCGCCCGACGACCGGTGGGTATCCGCCGGCAGCCGTGCTCGACGAGTGCAGCCCGGACCTGATCGCTCAGGCGCCTCCTGGTGTCCGAATGCGCCTCCAGCTGGACCGAGAGCCCAAGCCCGGCAGTAGCGGCGTGCCCCGCCAGGGATTTTTTTTGGGCGAGCAGGAATCCCGACGGGACGCTCATCCGTATAACGACTCGTTGTCACCGCCACCGTCGAAAGGGAGATGTCACATGAGAACGACTAAGAGACTGAAGGCTGGGCTGGCGCTGCTAGTCATCGGCCCCGCGTCTGGTGTGTTCGCGCTCGGAGTGTTCTCACCTCAGGCGACGGCGGCTTCGGCGACGGCGGCTTCGGCCACATCGGGCACGAAGACGAAGGTGGTAACAGAGGCGAACCGCAGCCCGATAGGAGAGATGCTGGTCAACCTCAAGGGCCAAAGCCTCTACACGAACCCCTCGGGTTGCACCGGCAGCTGTCTGCAGGCCTGGCCACCGCTGCTGATGCCAAAGGGGACCACCAAGCCCAAGGGGGCGAAGTGCCTGGCGACGGTCTCCGCCGCCAAAGCGGGACGCCTCCAGGTCACCTACGACTCCCAGCCGCTTTACACCTTCGCCGGGGACAGCGGCTCGAGCGTCAACGGCAACGGCGTCGCCGGCTTCGAAGCGGCCGCGGTCACGCCCTCCTGCCCCTAGCTCGGGCGCAGACCACAGCGGCTGTGGTAGACGCGCGCCAGCAGCTCGGTCGCTTGTTGACCCCGGGACGTCCGCTGGCTTTATGTGTCAGGGGATACCCGCAGGACGGGACGGTGCCGGTTCGCCGTTCCGCGCTCGCGCCTGCGCCGGCGGTGGTGAAGATACGCTTCTAGATACCGATCCGGCCCGTCTACTACTTGAGCTTATTGAGAGGGGTCGTCTGAACACGCCGCCAGAGCGTCACTACCGTCCCATTAGCGCTCTGTGATCGCACCGGCCGATAGCCCAAGTGGCGAAGGCGCGAATCGGATACCACGTACTTCCCCAGACTGCTGTCACGGAGCACGTACCCCCCGATAGACAGGTCCTTCAGGATCGAGACGGGAGGGGATGGCGGCCTGTTCGCGTACCAGCCGAAAGCGGGATCGGTCCAGAAGGCAATACGTTTAGCCACCGGCTCTTTAGCGATCTGGCGAGACACCGAGGGCGAACCGTCCAGCGGGATGGCGTGAGTTAGAACAATCCCGGCTAGTACGGCGACGGGAAGAACGCACCACCCCGCTAGCGCACGAACATGGTCCCGAAGGTCGATAAGCGGTGAAAGCCAGAGGACAAACGCACCGGCCACAAGGATCATCACAACGTCAGACGGCCGCCGACCCACAGCCAGAAGAGCCACCCCGACCAAGGCGGCGACAATTACCAGGATGGGATGCATGCTCACCGAACGTCCTTGCAGTGCCACCTCCAGCACCTCGGAAGTAATCAGCGCAAATGGAACCGACATTGTCGTCAGGTAGATCGGGGTGGCGAGAGTGTTGAAGTCGCCGAGCCCCCACGCGACCACGTAGAACCCCAAGAGAGCGAGGGCGATCGCGCACACCAGGACGTCGCGCTTGAGCCGCAGTGCGAGGCTCGCGAACAGAAGCCCTCCCATGACCGGTCCAACAAAGATCGGGAACGCGTGAAAGATATAAGTCCATCCGACCCTTCCGTAAGCCGAACCACTAACACCGTAGGGACTGCTGTGAAGAATCCAGAGTAAGTCCGAGTGCGTCACGGCGCCGATGAGCGCCCACATGACCACGCCTAGGCCTACAACCGGGACGAGCAACCACCTTCGCTGCCAGGCCAGCCAGACTGCCCAGACGATGATGACGACCAGCCCCTCGAGTCGCGCCAAGGGCAGCATCGACACGACGACGGCCGCTGCAAGCTGACGCCCTCTTGCCTCCAGCCACAACGCCAGCCCAAGCACACACGCAAACGGGGCGTAGGGCAAGGCAGTGAACGAGAGGCGCGCCATCAGAGGCAAGGCGAGCAGCGAAACGGGTGCCAACAACGCGACCGAAGAGCCCAGCGCTCGACGGCGGCCGTAACAGCAGAGGGCCGCTACCGAGATCAACACGAGAGCAGTGGCTCGAATGCCGACATCTCGTCCGATCTTCGCGGCGGGCATGAAGACCGCTGTCATGAGGGGACGGCCCCAGACATCGAGAATCAGGCTTGGATGGCGCCAAGCCTCCCGGGACAAGAGCAAGTGTCCGTAGTCGTCCTCGCAGTAGTACCCCCGCGATCGAGCGGCACGAAACAGGATGTTGGCGGCCAGAAGAACCAGCCCTGCCGCAGCCGCCCGGTGCACCCAGACCCGCTCACGACCTCCGACTCCATCGTCTGTCGAGCCAGCGTCGGTAACCCGCTGGACCGACTCAGGCAATGCCTCTCCAGGGACTGCTGCGCTGTCCACGCTCACCTCCGAACCCGCCATTGGCGGTATCCGCGATTGATCCAAGACATCGCCGTCACAGCACCGCATCGCTTCATGACACGGCACGGCTGCTGGCCCTCTGCCCACAGGCCCCGCCGAGTTGTCAGCTCACTGTCTTGGGCGGCGTTCTACAGCTTCCGCTTCAGGCGCCGGCTTACTACGTCACAACGCAGGAAACCACCCTGAAGAAGCTCCCGGAGGTCCTCCGACGCAGTGCGGAAGCCGTCCCCGAGTGGCAGGCGCCCTACGCCCCAAGACCGGCGCCGAATCCATCAACGAGTGGTTCAACCCACCACCTACCTCAGTCGGCGAGGCGGGTGTATCGCTACCATGTGGGTTGTGGCTCGTGCGGACCGTGACCTAGTAACTCGGGGCCTTGAGGACCTGGGTGGGGTGGCGCGGCTCCGTCTCAGTCTCGGGCGGGCCCGCCGGATGCGCAAGGTCCGCCGGTCAGCGACAAATCAAACTCTCGGGCTCATCACCACCATCGCCGCGCGCGACGACATGTTTAGTTGGGCGTATCCAGCCGGCTACTTCGCCACGGGCCGCGTAGCTCTCGCGAAGATTCAGCAGGCGCTCTTAGAGAAAGAAGCTGATGACCCACCGAAGAGGATTCTCGACCTCCCTTGTGGGTACGGACGGTTGCTGCGCTACTTCCGAGCGACGTGGCCAGAGGCAGAAATCGTGGCTGGCGAACTAGTCCCCGACGCCGTGGCCTTCTGCCAACGAACCTTCTCGGCGACAGCGCCGCAAAGCAAGGAGCCTCTATGGGAAGCCGACATCGGAGGGAACTACGACCTGATCTGGTCAGGATCGCTTCTCACTCACTTCGACGAAGACCACTGGAAGCCCATCCTCCACCATTTCGCGGAAGCCCTCACCGTCCGGGGCGTTTTGGTCTTCTCGACCATCGGGAAGTCTGGGTACGAAATCCTGCAAGGCAGCGACGCCTACCCCTGGATTACAGCGGTCATCCCACCGCGTTACGCGCTATCCGACGCTGGCGCCGGCCACATCGTGCAGTCCATAGCCGATACTGGTTTCGGTTACAGCCACTATCCCGACCACGACGACGACCCCTACGGACTTGCCGTGGCCCTGCCTGAATGGGCGGCGGATCGAATCGTAGCCAGCGGCATGACAGTCGTCCGGCACGAGGAGGGCGGCTGGGGCTCTCAGGACCTATGGTCCGTCACCCGCTCCGCTCGGACTGAGCATCCCGACGATGTAACCGCTACAGGAATCGGCGGGTACTGAACCGCTACTCCGCCAGGCGTTGCTCAACCAGGCTCCAATGGGTTTGGCTTATAGCGAAGAAGTTGGTCATGGTCACCTCGTCGGCGTTCAGCCGCCGTAGATGCCTGCCCCGAACGTCGTAGGTGGCAAACCCGTAGCCCGAGTGGGTCAGGAGTGCCAGCATCTCCGAGTGCGACCCGCCTGCCTCGCGGATGCGCCAGTCGATGCCTTCGATCATCCACGTCATCACTGACCCTCCCCCGAGCAGAATGGAGGCGCCCATGAGGGCGTGATGCTCGCCCCCTTCGAGGTCCAGTTTGGCGAAGGCGATCTCGCCCAGGTCCGCGGCGACCAGGTCCAAAGTCGTCGTCGGCACCTCGACTGATCGGTCTTGAGCTTGGCCCTGCACGAGATGGTTGGCCACGTCCCAACCGGTCGAGAACGAGGCTGTGCCCTGCTGTTTCGCGACGGCGGCCTGGATCACTTCGACGCTGCTGTCGAGGCCGTTGTTGGAGACGTTCTCTCGTAGTCGTTCGGCGGCCGTCGGGTCGGGTTCGATGGCGATCACCCGGCCGCCTGGGCGCACCAGGTCAGAGAGGAACAGGGTGAAGGTGCCGATGTTGGCACCGCCGTCGATTGCCGTGTCACCGGCGCGCAGGTATCTTCGGCAAAAGGACATCTCGTCGTACTCGTAGAGCCCGCCGAAGTAGATCAGATCGGAAGCGGCCGTCGAGTCCGGGTAGCACCGAACCTTCATCCCGCCGTACGCGCCTACTTCGATCGGCCGTCGAACCGTGCGCTTGTAGGCCTGCCAGCCGACAGCCTTCGCGCAGGCCCGCAACCGGCGGTCCCGGTTGTTCGGGTGCTGCCATACCTTTCCAAGGACGGACACAACGTAGAAGAACCGGCGATGTCGACGATTCTTTGCCATATACCGGCCGACGCTAGCGGCCGCCCCCCTCCCCCCGCGAACAGATAGGCGATCATGCCGCATATCGCATCCGATTAGTCGATTCTGGTCTCGTTCCGAAGTAGCTCTTGGTCGATTCGGTCCAAGAGGCCGCCGCTGGTGCTGTCGAACTTCCTGGCAAAGAAGAACTCGGAGCTGGCCAAGTCGCCGAAGTCCTCATCAGTAAAGACAACCGGGTGGGCTGCGCCGGTCGGGAAACGGATGTGATGCAAAGGCTGGGCACGAATACGGATGCCCGGCTGGGACCGCAGGTAGGTGAGGAAGAACGATTCGCTGGGCAGGATGGTCCGCTGGTACCAACGGACCAGCCGTTCGGCGCGCTCGCTGGGCTCGGTCGCGGCCAGGAGTGCTTTGCGATCCAACCCGAACCAGTCCAATGACATCTGACACGGCGTCTGCTGATCGAAGGGACATCGGCGAGCTGAACGCACTCCGACGAACGGTTGGTCGTGGCCAGGAAACTCACGCACCAAGAGTCCGCCCGGCGCGACACGGTTGGCGGCTCTGAGTCCAAATCGGGTAACGCCCCGAACTGGGCGCGACCATAGGAAGGCAGGGATCTTCCGCCACTGCAAAAAGCTGCGCGCCTGGTCTCGACTCAGCTCGGCAACGCGGAAGCGGCGCTCAGGGAGATCCAGCCGCCCACCGAAGATGAATGCGTTACGGTCTGTGGCGGCTAGATGGTCGCGTAGCATGGCCACTGGTTTGATCGGGTAATCCTGTCCCGACAAAACGACGACCCAATCGAAGTCACGGTCACGCCACCACGAAAGCGACCGTCGCAGGGCATGAAGATGGCCAGCGGTCCCCCATTCGCTGGCATGCCACTCTTCGAGTAGGTGGAGACGATCGCAGAAAAGATCGTCGATGTCGGGGTGGCCGTTGGAGCGATCGAAATGAACTGCCGTCTCGCCGGTCGCATCCCATTTCAGAAGAACGGTGAGAAGCCGGCGCAAATGATCCACCTCGGCGTGGGCCATGACCTGATAGCCCACCCGCAAACCAGCACGAGGGCCTCCCTGCTGGAGCGCCTCGTCTCCAAGCTGATCCGGCGTCACGCCTCGAACGTCTCCTATTTGAGGACCGGCTGTCAAGGGGTTCTTTGCAGAATTGAGTTGGCGGGCGACTGGGTGGACTTACGAGCTCGACCCGGTACAAGGTTGGGTCGAGGTTTGGCCGGCATGTCGGCGGAGTGGGGGCTCGACGAACCATTTGTCGGCGGCGACAACAGTCTTGTTTGGGTGTCCCCCGGTTGGGAGCCGGTCGCTTCAGTGTTATAAGGCCGTCCAGCACTGCTGCTGGCGGGCATGTTCGGGGCAGGAGGTGGTCCCCTCTTCGCCGACGTTCCGAGCTGGTGCGCCACTATCCGGCCGACTGGAGGTAGTGCGTCTCGACCTGAGCGGCCGACAGCTCGGTGTTGTAGAACGCCACGTCGGACACCGTGCCGGCGAAAGAATCACTTGTCGGTGCATGGGGCCAGAGGTCGAAGTTGTCTTCGCCGACGTGCCAGTACCCGTAGAAATCCTGTGACAGTGCGTTCGTGCTGCTGGCCACAAGTTGCCCGTCGACATACAAGTTCATTCCATCGGGTCCCTGGGTCGCGACGACATAGTGCCAGTCGCCGTCGTTGTACGAGCCGGGTGACCGGATGACCGCGGCTTGGCCGGCCCACAAACCGAAATTCAGCCGGCCGTCATTGGACATCCAGACCTGACGGTCGTACTTGGTGGACGAGTCGCTGGTCGAGCTGGCGAAACCCATAAGACCGCCGCCGCTAGTGGTCGTGGTGGTGAACCACATCTCCTCGGAATACGTGGTGGGGTAGGTCATACCCTGCGACGCCACGATCTCGCCGGTGGCGCCGTCCAAAGTCACCCCGGTCCCCGATGGGCCCTCCACCGGGCTGGACGTCCCGAAGGCGACCCCACCGATGGCTTTGCCGCTGTCGCCGTTGCCACTTACATCGGCCACAGTCGGCCCGGCGGTGTCGTCGAGCGGCCAGTACAGAGCAGGGCCGTCGTTGAAGACGGCCTGGCCGTACGAGTCGGTCGGCGGCTCAGTAGCAACGTTGGTGATGGAGATAGTCGTCGAGACGCTGGGAGTCCCTAGTGCGTCGATGGCGAAGAGCATGTAGGGACCGGGCAGGGCGATCCCGGGGTCGGCGGGGATGGCCAGCTGGTAGGTGTCTCCTGTGGAGGACACAATGGAGAGCGGAATGCGCCGCTGGTCGTTGTCCACCGAATGGGTTGACTCGCCGTAGCGGATCATGCAGAAGCTCGACACCGGCTCGCCGGTAGTGACGGTGATCGTCTGCCCGGTTGCAGCGGTCGTGGGCGCGGAGGTGATGGTCGGGCGCACTCGAAGAGTGCCGTCCGGGTTGAGCAGATACGGCGGCGTGAAGATTTGCCCATCGGGATGGTTGGTGGCGCAGGGTCCGCACAGCCCGCCGCCGCCGGAGAATACTCGGCCGTCGGGCAGCAGCACCGCTACGGAGTGGTAGTCGCGGGGTTCGGCCTCCGGGGCCATCACGGTGAACTTGCCGGTGGTGGGGTCCCACATCTCGGGGTTCAGGACTGCGGTGTCATCACTGAAGACCACTCCGTGCTCTTCCCCGCCGACAGTCAGGACCTGGCCGGTCGGCAGCACCACGCTGTTGGCGAACGTCCGGGGGTAGTGCATGGAACCGACTTGGGTGACTACCGGTGAGCCGCCGCTTATGTTGATCTCGTACGCCCGGTTCGTGCCCGATGAGTCCGTGTAATCGGGTGCGCCGCCCATCGTGATGATCTGGTCGGTCGAGTAATAGACAGCGTTGCCGTTCATGGCATCGGCGCTGTTGCCCCGCATCCCGGCCGGAGTGATGCTGCCCGATCCGGTAGTCGAGATCCAGTTCATCTGCTTGGAGGGCCCCGCCTGAAGAACCATGCCATTGGAGGTAGCAATGAACCACCCGTGGTTGTCGGCCCGATACACCCCCTCGTCATCCGCGGTATACATCGGGGTGGCCGGGACGTGCGGCAGCACCCGCCACCCGCCCGTGGGTGACCACACCTCGCCCAGCTTGCCGCCAAGCGCCCCCGACCAGGAACCGCCCAGAGTGAAGGCTTCGCCGTTCGAGAGCAGCGTCATTCCCTGATAGCCGCGGGGAATATTCATTGGCGGCCCGGCGCTCCAGGAGTCGGTCGCGGGGTTGTAGATGCTGGTCTGGTCGTCACTGTCTCCGCCGGTGACCATGATGTCCCCGTTGGCCAGGACCACCACTCCAGGGCAGAACATATTGTGGTGTGTGTTGGCCACCCTCTCCTGGCTGACGACCCCGGTATTCAGGTTCAAGATCGCCGTTTGCGTGTAGCTCGACTCGTTCACCGCCGCGTAGTAGTTGTCCTGATCGGAGGACCACAGCAGCAGCTGGTTGTCGGGCAGCAACGCGGCCGCGGAGGGAACCAGCGGGAACCCTATCGTGGGTCCCCAGTCGCCGACCACCGCCGGATTAGTCGAAAGGGTTGGCGATTCCACCGTGCTCGGCGCCGAGGTGATGGTTGCCCGCAGGGGACCCAGTAGGCCGATCTCGGACGCGGCGATATACGATCCGGAGCCAGCCGCGGTCGTTAACGCGGTGAGGCGCACCTTTCGAGCCGTAACCGGATGGAAACCGATCCGTTTCACCAACGGATTGTTGGCCCACGTACCTGTCGCAATAGGAGACCCAAAATGGTTTCCGTCAGTACTCACGCTCACCGCAAATCGACCGATCGCACCGCTCCGATCGCCGTGCTGGCGGGGCTCGTAGGTCAGCCCAGACACCAACTGCGGTCCCCGCATGTCGATTGTGAGGGACTGCGGCAGGGAGCCGTGCGCGGTCGGGGACTCACTTTCCCAGTAGGTGGACGGACCACCTTGAAGCACCACGTCGGCGGCGTGGTTCGGTGCCGCACTGCTGGCCGTGGCCGTCCATCCCTCGGGGCTGAGCGTCGGAGCGTCGGGGGTCATGGCAGACACCGGGATGGCGTTCATCCCAAGCATCCCGGCACTCGCCTGCATATCCATGCCGGCCATCCCCGTCCCGACCGACGTCCATTTTACGACGGCGAGTGTCGTCCCGCCCAACCACGCAAGCAGAAGGAAGGCCAATAGGACCTCGAAGCCGAGATGCCACGACTTTCGACGTGTACCCACCGTTCCCACCTTCCTCGTGCCGTGAGCCAAGCCCACGACGTACCACGCCGCGGGTCAGGCCGGCTGTCCGCCGAACCGTGCAAGTCGTGCCATGGAGCCGCCCCGTTGTGGCACTGACCTCGGCGGATAGTTGAACCGGCTCCCAATATATGTTCTGCACCGGCTGGAGGCAATCATTCACGGCAGGTGAACGCCGTCCCGCCGACGTTGCGAGGGGCTCAACAGTGCGCGATGTCTCGCGACATCACACCGAGCGAACGTGGTCTGTGCCCGAGGGAGAGCGTTAGGTGACTGCGAACTTGTCGGGCGCTGGTTGCAGTGTCGGCCGGGGTGGTGACGGTGATGCGGCCATTGGTGGGCCTACAGCCCCGTCGTTGTGGACTACCTCGACAGCGATCTACTCCTCGGACCCGCCACCCGCCCGAACCAACCGACTAGGTAGTCGCCGCCAGATCGCCGTCAAATCGGGTGTCGACAGTTGACGACCGGAATTCCCGGGCGAGGGCTTCGGGTGCCCGTCGTTCTGTATGTTGCGCCGGTTACGAGCAAACGAGCATGCGAGACACCCCTTGATCTGTAGTCGCCAAATGTGAGGCCGAGGGCTAGGGTGCATGTCCGATCTTCCTCGGTGAAGAGAGGAGCCCAGAATGCCTGCCACCTACGACGACGCCAACTTGGTCGTCCAGCTTCTCAACTGGGGAAGCCAGCTGGGGTTTCCCGAAGCGGTTAGCTCGGTATTGGCCGACACATACGATCCGGAATCGGCGACCGCAGACGACCATGCAGTGCGAGCGCTCCTCATGTTCGGAGAGACGGTCGGCACGTTCGTGAAGCAGGAAGTGCTCGACCGGGGACTTGTGCTCGACCTTTGGTGGGTGGAAGGGATTTGGAAGAGGGTCGCGCCTGCAGCCATGCGACAGCGGGACCGGACCGGAGAGCCTCGGCTGTACGAGAACTTTGAGGCGCTCGCAGCCGGAGCCTGACCGAAACATGCGCTTCGCCGACGCGATCGAAGCGACCGCCGTCCTTTTTCTGCTGTTGAGGTAAATCGGGATCTGGGCCTGCCGAGTCTGGCCTGGTCAGAACCAGTCGGACCCGCCAGCCGGGCGCGGGTCAGATCGTTTCGGTACTGGGAGGTACGCTTGCTCAGGAGGACCGCGCATGAAGGAAGAGGGCTGGTACAAAGACCCCTATGAGGCGCACGAGTGCCGCTGGTTTTCGGATGGGGCACCGACGGCTCTGGTGCGGGACGGGGCGACCGAGTCCCACGATGAACCTCCCGCCCAGGAGCCGCGACGCCCGCTTGTTCCCGCCGACGATGGGTCAGGTGGTGATCCGAACGATCTCCGTAGAGCCGACGACGCAGAGCGTAGTGAGCAGCCCGTCGGTCGGAGAGAAATGTCGGACCGAGTATTTGACGTGTTCACAGAGACCACGCCGCCGGGCTAAGCGGATTCAGCATCGCCGGTTGCGGGGCCGAAAAACGCCGATTCCAGCACTCGCAGTGGCGTGCGTCCTCTGCGGATAGCGAGCGCGAGAACTGTTGTTCTGTCGGGTGGACGATGGGGTGTCTACTGGCTCTGACGCTGTCAGTCTTCGGGTGCCACCGTTGCGGTAGCCGGGCTGTTGAGAGCGACGAGCGGTAGCTGACGACTATCTGGACAGCTTGCGCAGTCTTCCTGCGAGTTCTCGACGGAAGGAGGCCCAGACGAAGAGTCGGCGCTTGGCGTCGATCATGGTTCGGTCGCCCACACCGGCAAGTGTATGCAGGCCGGCGGTCCAGGGCCCGCTGGAGGGAGGGTCGACGTGGGCTACGGAGTGCTCGTTGAAGGCGTCGGTTGTGAGGAGCGTGATGCGGTTGATGACTACAGATCCGCCATACACCCGTGACCCGTCCTGCGCCGGCCGATGAAGGACGCCGTCTGCGTAGAAGGGTGGTCCGGCCGGACGGCTTGACCTTACGTCTGTCTTGACGGGGTTGCGACGGTGTGGTTCCCAGGGTCCCAACAGGTCCGGCGCGTGCCACACGAACAGTCGCGTTCCCGGTCCGGCCTCCCGCTCGCTGCACAGCAGCCACCACCGGCCGTCGTGGCGGAACACAGTGGGGTCGGTGGCGGGAAAGTCCTCGACCATGTCGACGACTTTCTCCCACCGTCCAGGGAACTCCACGGCTCGGTGCAGCGTGACGTGACCGCTCTCGAAGGTCTCGGGCACGCAGTACACGTCGCCGTCGTGCTCGAAGAGGAACGGGTACGAAGCATGGCCGACGATATCCAGAGACACTGGCCGCGGTAGTGACCAATGGCCATCCGCTCTGACGCTGAGGGCGGCTATGTGCCCGTGGGCTGTGCGCTGGTTGAAGTCCTCGACGAGAATGGTTAGAGCCCCGTCCACCTCTAGCGCGAACGGGTCGGCGATATAGCGGTCGCGCTTCTGTCGAGGCGCCCAGCGCACGGGCGGCTTCTCACTTGAGGTCAGATAGGTGGTGACAGGAGCGTCGACCACGCCGACCGTCCACTGATCGGCGCGTGCTATCCGTTCTCCGTGGTGGAGCGCGGCTCGGGCCAAGAGGCGGACTATGAATGCCACCATCTGGGGGTTCGTTGGGTTGTGCAGAATCGGTGCGGTTGACGAGGTGGGCTCCTCATCGACATGACCCGAGTCGCCATCTTGCAAACTCCTCGCCACTTGCGTCGGCCAGGATGCACTTCCGATATAGGCCTGGTCGCGGTTTCGAGTGTAGGAATGGTCCACGGTCCGGAACCAGCCGCGCTGCAGAACAACGCCGCCGTCGAGCCGCTCTGTCAGGCGCTGGAGCACGACTCCGGTCACCGGGTCGCGACGGTAAATCTCCCAGAAGCAGGGCGGACCGCCCCGGTAGACGTCGACGTCGTCGTGGTGGAAGGACCAGATGCCGTGCCGGGCCGCGTTGAGGATGTCGCCTCGGATGATTCCGAAGGCGAAGCGGAGGATGAAGTCGAGGCGGTGCTCTTCGATGGTGCGCACGTCGCCGTCGGCGAACAGCTGTGAAAAGCGTCCTTTACGGATCGGTTCGACGGTAAGGCGCGGAAGACCGGCCAACAGGTCGGTGAGGTCGGTAGTGCGAAGCGAGCGCGATCGCGGGCCACTCCATCGGTTGTTGAAGGCGTGCCAAAGCGTGCTCGACCCGAGGCGCCTGCGGCCCGATGGAATCTTCGCCCCCCCGTCGAGAATCAACAGGGCCGGGACCGCGGATCCCGAGTCGACCAGATCGCGTATGCACTCTGCCTGCCAAGCGGCGAAGCTCGTGCCCGAACACATAACACCAAACCGCAACGGCTCCCGGTCCCCACCCGCCGCGGGCACCTCGGACGGTCTCTCCATATCCGCACCCCCTGCCACCTTGCTCACCCTATATGCCCCACCAAGCCCATCGCTCACCCACGGATCCGTGCGCTCACGTCGGGTGCTGGCTCATGGCGCGAACAGGATCTTCCTGTCCACGAGGCGCCGTCGGATGTCGGGAAGCGCCCCGGATCGGGTTTGGCTACCGTGACCCATTGCAATGGGCAAGAGTCGCAGACACCGGCGCTCCTTCTACGTCCGGTCGATGCTCGCCCAATTGTGGCGACACCCGAACAATCCCTCCTTACTCGCGACGCCGATACGTTGAATGGTCCCCGCCCTCGCCGAGAAAACGGTAGAAGCAAAGCCGATACCCATCATCGCTGCTGATGAGAGGGAGGACGAGGACTGGAGTTTGTAGCCACAGGCCAGCTTCACATGGGTGCACAGCCGGCAGCCGGATCGGCCGTTCGGGCATTACGCGTCGCGGTCCGATCGCAGTACGCAGAACTCGTTTCCTTCGGGGTCGACAAGAACGATCCATGATGGCTCGCCTTGACCTACGTCCACTCGGTTGGCGCCCAGCGAGATCAGCCGAGCGACCTCGCCGTCGCGATCATCGGGCCGGAGATCCAGGTGCAGGCGGTTCTTTCCGGATTTGTCCTCCGAGACGAGAGCGAACAATAGGCCCGGAAAGTTATCCGGCGCGGATCGAATCTCGAACTCATCGGGGTCATCGTTCACCACGACCCAACCGAGCGCGTGGGCCCACCAATTGCCCAATGAGACCGGGTCGCGAGCGTCAACGACTACCTGCTCCCACTTCAGCACCCGCCTATAGTGCCCGATCCGCGTGCCTGCATCGACCAAGGTTCGCCCTTCCCCATCGCGCCAGACGGGTCCATGCCAGGCAAGCAAGGCTCAAAAGTCCACCGTTGCACGAGACCTCCAGGCCACTCCGATGCCGTCAACACCAAGCTGAGAACGTGCTCGTGAGAGATCATCCTGCCGCAGCCCTATCTGCCGTTCTCGGCGACCCTCATCCGCAGTGGCTGCCGCCCGGGAGCACCACGACGCTTCCGGCGTGGAGTGTGGCCGACCCGCTGCTGTCCAGCAATCGCCACTCGACTTGGGTCGTGAGGGGCGTGTTATTCGACTCTTGACCACCCACGAAGTCAGCCGAGAAGGTTTCCACCGCAGAACTTCCTGGTGGGAAGAAGGTGGCGTGTGACGGCTCGAGGACGTTCGAGCCATCGGTAACGCGCAACTCGAATGGATCTCCTGCCACGTTCACCGTCACCGCGACGCTTATGCCGTCCACGTTGCAGCCGCCAGCCTGGCCACTCAAGGCCGGAAGCGAGGCCCAGGAAGTGGTCGTGGTCGTAACCGACGAGGTGTCCCAGGCGAGTTCCTCATTGCTCAGTGGGCTGGTGCCTGAGCCATCGGCGAAGGCGACTACTGGTATCAGGACGAGCCCGACGGCAACAGGGACAGCCAGCAACTTGCGCATGATTCCTCGATCCTCCGCTTTTCCACAGCTAGATCACAATATTGACTATATGGCTACGCAGAAGGCCGCCATCGACAGCCTGCCACGCCCCGAAGCGCTCCTGTGCGGCTGCCCGCACTATCCACATTGCGCCGATCGAAGGCTGGGACGGCTTCATCCCCCGCCCCGGGTCCTGGAGTCGGCGGAGAGTCTCGTGGTCGCCTGGGCAGATGGGAGTTTCTGGCCCGGCGATCAGTGGGTCCTTCGATGGGTGCGGCGGTTGCGTTCGGGTGGTTGGACGTCTGGTGGCAGGCGGAAGGTGTCGGCGTTGCTACGCTCTGCTCGTCGAGTTTCTCTCCGTGGGGGTTCGGGTGGCCAGGTACCGTCGAGTCGGGGCAGGTGTCGGTCGGCTTTCGGTAGTACGTCGGGTTGGGACCGTGGGTATGGCGGCTGGCCTCGTGAGCTTGTTGGTGTTGCCGGTTACGTTGGCGGTGGCCGCCGAGTTGCCGGACGCGACAGCCTTTGACGGGGTGTCTTGTCCTGAGGTGAACTTTTGTGAGGCGGTCGGCTACTACAGTCCGACTGGGCAGGACGTGGCACCGGTCGCGGAGCAGTGGGATGGGACCAGCTGGAGCGCGCAATCAGTCCCGACGCCGAACACCGCGAAGAACGCCTACCTGCTAGCCGTGTCTTGTGCGACCGCTACCAGCTGCATGGCGGTCGGCAACGTCGGTGGGAAGACCCTGGCCGAGTCCTGGGACGGGACCGAGTGGAGCATCCAGGCGACCGCTAACCCGAGCTACGGGAAACGGGTCCTGACCAGCGTGTCGTGCGCCAGCGCCTACTATTGCGAGGCTTCGGGAAGTATCACTCAAAACAACGCGGGAAACATTCTGCCCTTGGCGGAGGGTTGGAACGGCACGGCCTGGACGGTGCAGACGCTGCCGGTGACAAACCAGCGAGAGGGCTACGGTACGGCATTGGAGGACGTAGCGCTGTCGTGCTTGTCGACAACGGACTGCGAAGCGGTCGGCTGGAGCTACTGGCCGACCAGTCAGCACAACAGCCTGGAAGCAGCCGCGTGGCAGTGGAACGGCACGAAGTGGAAGTTCCAACAGACCCCCGTCATCGCAACCACAACCGACCAGTTGAACCTGGAATCGGTGTCATGCCAATCAGGCGAGTGCGTCGCTATCGGATGGGCCAACCTCGGGTCCAGCCAAGGAGGCAACCCGAGCCCCAACGTTCCCTTCGGCGAGGTCTGGAACGGCACACAATGGAGCGTGACACAGCCACAGGCCAGCAACCCGGTCGCCTCATACGACTACCTCGTCTCATGCCCCCAGGCGACCAACTGCGAGGCCATCGGCTCGGACTCAACCAACCCCTATATTGACGATAATGCCTTGTTTTCGGACACCTACACCGGCACTGACCCTTGGCCGGCAACCCAGTCCATACCCCCCCCGGTCTCGGGAGACTACATGAGCCTGCGGGCTATCTCATGCCCGCAAGTCAACTCCTGCGAAGCGGTCGGCACCTACACGAGCGACGTCGACGGCGACTACCAGCAAGGACGGCTAGCAATGGGCTGGGACGGAACAAACTGGACCCTCCAACCAAGCTGAACAGCAAACACCACCAACGCCTACCTGCAACTCCAGAACAGCAGCTCGAACGGCTCCTCGGCAACACCTCCGGCTAGAGTTTGGGCGATGGGCGGCGCTGGAGCGTGACCTCCAGGTTTGGTACCGGGTTTCGTTCCAGCTTTCGATCCGTCCCCCGCCCCCGTAGGACCGGGAGACAACTCCACGACCTGGGGTTATGGCGTCCGTAGGGAGCTCTCCGGAACGCGAAATGGCCAATCTCGGAACGTCTGAGCCCTAAGGCCAGGTCCGCGGGCACCGATTACTTCCGTAGCAGTTGCCTCCGCGGCACTCGTCGTCGTTTCGGTCGCCACGGCACCTCCCGAAACGCCACCAGCACTTCGAGCTGAGTTGCGTCTGGCGGTCCAAGCCATTCGCCCAGCGGCCCGAATCCCTCGCCGACACACACGTCGAGGGGTCGCTCTTGGTGATCTCGATCGCGATCCTTGGTCTTTATCGGTAGTGGCGCCTCGCGATCGGAGCCACGGCGAGCGCCCGAGCGCTCTGGCGCGATACGACCAGTTCGTCCGTGGGAGGTATGAGAGCGCGGATGATCCGTTCTGATCGACTTCGTTTGAGGGGTGTACGGTTCGGTGACGTGGTAGGGACGCTAAACCGAGCTGGGGATTGGCGCGTGGGCGTCGTGCGCCATCGTTGGTTACATCCCTTATTGGGGAAACCTCTGGGGAGGGTCGAAATGGGTCGACGCGGTCAGCGTTTTTGTCGTGGTGTGTTTTGCGTGATCGGTGTCGTCGGGCTGGTCGCTGGCGCGGTGTTGCTGCCGGTTGACGCGAGTGCTGCTCCTTCGACATGGTCCATCACGTCTACTACCAACCGAGGCAGTTACGGCAGTGTTCTGTTGGGCTTGTCGTGCGCGGATGCGACCAACTGCCAGGCGGTGGGGTGGAGTTTCAACAGCTCCGGATACCAGCAGACCCTGGTCGAGTCCTGGAACGGGAGCGCTTGGTCCGTTGTGGCCAGTCCGAACAAGGGCCGCGTCTCCAACAGCCTGCAAAGCGTGTCATGTTCCTCTCCGAGCAGTTGTGTGGCGGTCGGCTATCGCGAAAGCCGTAAAGGAGACTCAACGCTAATCGAGTCCTGGGACGGTACGACATGGTCCATTATTCACAGTCCCAACCAGGGGACCACGGAGGATCAGGAGGACATCCTGAACGGTGTGTCGTGTGCCAGCACCACCAGTTGCGTGGCGGTGGGCGACTACTACACTGGCACGACCGGGCTTTGGCAAACCCTCGTCGAGAGCTGGAACGGCACGGCTTGGTCGATCATCCCTAGCCCGAACCTGGGCACCAACGACAACCACCTGAGAGGCGTGTCGTGCGTCAGCTCGACTAGTTGCATGGCAGTCGGCACCTATTACGCCAGCGGCGAAGACCAGACCCTCGCCGAGTCGTGGGACGGGGCGAGCTGGTCGGCGGTCCCCACGATCGACCCCAGCAGCTTTGGCAACGCCCTCGGCGGAGTCGATTGCACCAGCGCCGACATTTGTACCGCGGTCGGCGGCTCGGCAACGGGATCAGAATCTCAGACCCTGGTCGAGAGCTGGGACGGGACGAACTGGTCGGTCGTCTCCAGTCCCAACCAGGCCGGCGGGAGTGGATTGAGTGACGTCTCGTGTGACAGCTCTAGTAGCTGCGTTGCCGTGGGCGGCAACGGAACGGGAAAGCTCTCCACCACTCTGATTGAGAGTTGGGACGGGACGACTTGGTCCATCACTCCTAGCCCGAACCCCGCTGGCAAAGATATTGGGCTAAGCCGAGTGTCCTGTCCCACCTCCACAGATTGCCTGGCCATCGGGACCGCATGGATGCACAAAACCTTCCAAACACTCGCCGAAAGCGGTTCCACACCGCTCGAGGGCTGACCTTCATTCGGGTGCGGCAAACCCGGGAGTTACCGCGCCAGAATGACGTCGCATCTGGTTACGTCCGGCCAGTGGCGAGGCGCTCCTAGTCGGCGATAGGCGCTCACGGATGGCTTGGTGGCCCGGCACGGAACATTGGATCTCGCGCTCCGCGTCAGCCAGGGGACGTGCCTAAGGCGGTCGCCTGAGCCAGCAAGTTTCGAGGGTCCGCGATGTGACCAGCGCTTCTATGTCAGTTTGAACGTGGTGGTGGCTTGTAGTAGCGAGGTTTTGCCTTTGGCCAAGATGGTGTGGTTGCCGGGCGATCCTGCCGTGGTCGTGGCGGGGATGTGGCCGGTGCAAGAGAAGGTGCCGTTGTCTTCGACGGTCGCCGAGCAGATCAGGACCGATGTCGGATGGGGTGAGCCCTGGCCGGTCTTGTAGGTGACTTTGACTGTTTCGCCGGGCCAGAAGTGCTCTCCGGAGACGGTTACCGCGGTGCCCGCTAGGCCGTGCCGGGGGGATATGGCAGTGGTTGGGGCGGTGACGGTGTAAGTGATTGAGGTGGCGGCGGTTTGGCCGTCAGCGCTGGTGGCGGTGACGGTGTAGGTGAAAGTGCCGGGGGTGGTGGTGTTGAGCTGTCCGGGGCTAGTCGATCTGTTGCTGTCGGTGCAGGCCGAGATGCCCGGTCCGTCGCTGCCTTCGCTGCAGGTGAAGGTGGTGGGAACCGACTGGCCGATGGCGTAGGTCTGGTTGTTGGCCGGGGAGGTGATCGAGGCCGTCGGGGCGGCGGCGACGGTGTAGGAGATAGAGGCGCTCCCGGTTTGGCCGTCAGTGCTGGTGGCGGAGACGGTGTAAATGAACCGGCCCGGGGTGGTGGTGTTGAGCTGTCCCGGGCTCGCTGACCGGTTGCTGTCGGTGCAGGTAGAGATGCCCGGTCCGTTGGCCCCTTCCGTGCAGGTGAAGGTGGTGGGCACTACTTGGCCGATGGCGTAGGTCTGGTCGTTGGCTGGGGACGTGATCGAGGCGGTCGGGGCGGCGGCGACGGTGTAAGTGATGGTGGCGGTCCCGGTGTTGTTGTCGGCATCGGTGGCGGTGACGGTGTAGGTGAAAGTGGCGGGGGTGGTGGTGTTGAGCTGGCCCGGGCTGGTCGATCCGTTGGAGTCGAGACAGGTGGTTATGGCTGCGCCGTCGGTGCCCTGTGAACAGGAGAAGCTGGTCGGTACCGTCTGGCCGATGCTGTAGGTTTCGTTGCTGTTGTTGGGGGAGCTGATCGTGGCGGCCGGGTTGATGGTGGTGACGCCGGTCTCGATGAGGGTCCCGGTTGTGTTGTCGAAGCCGACGGCGGTGCAGCCGTCGGAGGTTGGGCAGGCCACGCCATTGAGTTGGTTCTCGGTTGCGCTGGGGTTAGGACTGGACGCATCTGACCAGGCCGTTCCGTCCCATGACTCGATCAGTGTGTCAGCGGTCGAGACGACGGAAGTGGTCGGTGACGTTGTGGTCGTGGTGGTCCCGCTGGGAGTGGCGTAACTGCCCACGGCGACGCAGGCGGTCGGACCCGCGCAGGACACTCCTGCGAGGCCGCTGGAGGTGCTGGTGCCCGGGTTGGGGCTGGGCAGAACTGTCCAGGTCGATCCGTCCCAAGATTCGATCGCGGTCTCCTCGGTGGAGGTGGCGGTGCTGTAACCGACGGCCTGGCAGTAGTCGGCGCTGGGGCAGGACACGCTAGACAGGCTGATTCCGCTGGTACCGGGGGTGGGGGTGGGCGTCACCGACCAGGAGGTTCCGTTCCAGGTCTCGGCCAGAGCTTGTCCGACCGAACCGGCGGTGTAGTAGCTGCCGACGGCGACACACTGGGTTGTGCCGGTGCACGACACCCCGCCGAGGCCGTTTGTATTGCTGCCCGGGTTCGGGCTGGGAACGACGACCCAGATCGACCCGTTCCACGATTCGGTCAGGGCGTCGGACACGAAGCCGGTTTGGTATGTGCCGACGGCCATGCAGTCGACGGCGCTAACACATGACACTGCTTCGAGTATGTCGACGCTGCTGGTCGGATCCGGGCTGGGCACCACCGACCAGACTGTCCCGTCCCACGATTCGATCAGGGTGGCGACGCCAGACCCGACGATATCGTCGCCGACCGCCACACAGAAAGTCGATCCGGCGCACGAGACACCGTGAAGCTGGTTGGAGCTGGCGCTCGGATCGGGGCTCGGCACTACTGACCAAGCCGTCCCGTCCCACGATTCGATCAGCGCGTCCGACCCGTAGTTCCCCACTGCAACGCACTGGCTGGCTGTATTGCACGAAACTGCGTTCAGCGGCCCGCCTGGGCTGGGACTTGGGGTCACCGTCCAGTTCGACGGCGCCGCCTTGACGGCCGTGGGCGAGACCAGGACTACCGCGGCAACACACAAGACAACTAGGACGCACACCGACCAGGCGCGAACGTTCATGTGTCGGGGATCACCCGGGCCGGCGACCGGCCGTCGATCGCGGACTGCGTTGGGCACTGGGTGCTCCTCGGTACTGGTCGGCGGTCCTAAACAGGCAACGCCACCAGCGTATGAGCCCGCGGGAGCAGCCCCAGTGATGGTCGAACCCCGCGCAAGATCGCTCGTCCAACCCGTCGGCCTACATATCACGCCCTTCACCTGCCGAGAGGGGTCTGACCAGCAGCTGCCTGGCGGTTGCGGCTCCATCGAGACCTGTTGCGAGCCCTGCTTGGTCGGTGATGTCGGCGTTCGATTAGGCGGCTCAAATGGCGAGTGGTCGTTTGCCGATCTGGGAATCGACTTTGAGGCCGCGAGCCTGGTGGCCGTCACGATCCCCTGTGATGAAGACGACTGAAAGCGAGTCCGCAACAACGCTGAGTTGTCGATTGGATTGGGGTTGCGACAGAACGCCCCCTCCTAGCGCTTCCCAGCCCGCCGGAACCGGTAACCTCCAGGAGCGCCGATTAGGCGATCGGCGCTACGACCGCGGCGGGGATACCGTTGAGAGCGTGACGATCCTCGCGGGTCCGTGATCCGGGCGGTGGCCCTCGTCGCGGTCCTGATCATCCTCGGGAGCGTGGCGCTACAGGACACCAATGCCGTCACTGGGGCGCTACGGGCAGGAGTAGAGCGAGCCGGTCAGGTGTGCGCCCTCTCCTGCTCGGAATCCCACTGGTCTGGCGGTTCCTGATCCTGCTGGTGTCGCTCGACCCGGACAAGCCTCGGATCTGGCAGCGCCAGAACAACAGCGCACCTCCTTCTTGAAATAGAAGAAGGCCAGACGCGGAGTCGGCAGGGAGAATGTAGGTGTGCCTGATCGGGAGCTCTTGGTCCACCAGGTTGGTGGTTGTGGGAGTTACGGTCTGGATGCTTCGGGCTTGGTCTGACCTCTAGAGCCGGCTGAC